>Ga0208793_1000043_pt1 | contig 80248 bp, 112 predicted proteins | sample 17_taG_FD_184092 | JGI IMG/M metagenome (GOLD analysis project Ga0208793, IMG submission 184092) | Marine viral communities from the Subarctic Pacific Ocean - 17_ETSP_OMZ_AT15314 metaG (SPAdes) (version 2) | ecosystem: Environmental > Aquatic > Marine > Oceanic | place: Pacific Ocean... | reverse complement strand
AAATGAAGCAAATGCATCAGTAATTAGAAAAAAATTATTGAAGAAGTTTGGAGAGGATCCATTATATAGAGAGTTCATTTTAGCTAAAACTCCAAAAGAACAAAAGAAAGCATTAAAGACATTAAAATCTATTCGTGGTGGAAATGCAGTTCGTTTGATGCAGAAATATGTTAAAAAGTTACAAGATGAATCCGTAAATGAAATTAGTGGTGTAGATTTAGCTAAAAAAGTTTTGAAAAATAAATCATACGAAAAGGGTATTGATTTACAAACGGCAAATTTAATAGTTACGATAGATAAAGCATATGATAAAAATCCAGCACTACAGAAAAAATTTAGAGCGATACCATTAGCAAAAATGAAACAATTAGTTATGAAATATTATGGTTAGGAGATAAGTTATGCCAGTAGAAAAAATTAAAAAAATATTACCAACAGGACCAGATGTAGCACATGGTGGAGATGGTTTACCTGATTGGATGCAATTCACCATTACGGTTGCTATGTTTGCTATATTATATTGGGTATTGTATTTATTATTCCACCCAACATTAGAATTAGATGAAACACATAGAGATTTACTAAATATTATCTTAGGTACATTTATTGCGACTTTTGGTAAAACAATAGATTTTTGGTTTAGGCATTCTAAGAAATCGAAGGAGTAGATTATGGGTATATTTGGAAAAGTAGGATCTTGGTTTAAAAAAACAGGAAAGTCAATAAAGAATACCGCTGAAGATATCGGTGAAGATATTGTAGATGTAGCAGAAGATATCGGTGAAGATATTGTAGATGTGGCAGAAGATGTTGTTGATGCAGTTGTAGATAGTGCAAAATGCTTAGAAGCTATTACTAAGGCAGGTTTGGATATACGAGGAAAGGCATTCCCCAAGAAGTGGATACTGGCGTGTGCTAAACGGACAATTTTAAAAGGTCAAGGACCAGAAAAGTTTCGGGCATGTATAGAAAGAAAAATTAAAAAAGAATATAAAGATATCAAAAATCCAAAAAAATATGCAAATAGACTTTGGAAAGATATTAAGAAAAATTGTTCTTGTTAGAACGGTGATGGGATAATTATGGGATTATTAAGTACAATTACAAGTGCAGCTGGAAGTTTATTAGGTGGTGATACGTTAAAGGATGTAGGTGGGATTATTGATAACCTACATACTTCAGGTGAAGAAAAGGCAGCTGCTAAAGAAAGAATTACAAGTATATTAGCTCAAGCCGAACAGGCTGCTCAAGCTCAAGTATCCGCTCGTTGGGAAGCCGATATGAAACATGGAAGTTGGTTGAGTAAAAACATTCGACCACTAACATTAATTTTTCTTACATTTGTATTTACAATATTAAGTGTGTTTGATGGTAATTTGACAATTGCCGGAGAGGCTTTTACTATAGGTGCGGCATATGTACCAGTATATCAGACATTATTAATGACTGTATATGCTGCGTACTTCGCTGGTCGTTCAATTGAAAAAGTTAAGAAGGTGACAAAATGATTAAACTAAAAGATTTACTAAAAGAAGAAAAAGAACAATTGAATGAAAGGATATCAAAACCCTTTATAGTTCATCCTGAAGATCCAGACCAAACAGAAAGACATTGGGTAAAGGTATTTAAAGAATTAGCTAAAGGTCATGGTTCTATTATAGACTATGGTCCAAGAGAATCAGATATTTATGATTGGAATGACCAAAGTAATTATAAAGATGCTATCACAGAATACAACAAGTATATGAATAAAATTGCAGATAAACTCAATAAATCACTTGATGAAATGAATGGCATTTATAAAGTTTGGACAAAGATACGAGATAAGTATCGTAAGAGGGATAAAAAATGATTAAATTAAAAGAACTTATAACGGAAAAGAAAGAACTTGGTGGAGCCTATATTGATAAAATTTATGATTTAACTGATAGGAATAATCACACAAGAGCAAGAGCTGAATTAGCGAGACATGTTGGTGATAAAAAACTTATAAAGGCTTATGAAGGTTTAATGTATGTAGAAGATTTATTACGAGATGCGAATGATACATCAAAAGCAAGAGCTAGATTAGATAAAATGTTGTTTTATAAAGCAGAAAAGAAGTTTAGTGATTATGATGCTATAAGTGGAGCATTTTAATGATTAGTTTAAAAAACTTAGTTAAATATGTTCGAGAGGCAAAGATTGCTAAACCAAGACGAGGTAAACAAACACCTTTGGATGCTAATGTTCAAATTCCAGGTTTTGGTGTAATGACAAGAAAACAAATGCAAGGAAGTATTCAAAGATATATTACTGAAGTATCCAAATATGCCAAACAGGGTAATCCTGAAGCTGCTTATAAAGCGCTATATAAACGAGGTGTGTTGAAGGGGTTTTTAGAAACCGAAATAAAACATAGTGGTAAGTAATGATTAAATTAAAAGAATTACTGAATGAAGACCTGGGCGACAAAATGCGAGATGTGATGGGAAAATTAGCAAAATCTTTAGGTCTAAAATCCATTGTGAGTATGCATACAGGAAAAGGCAGTTTGAGTTACTTTTTAGATGATGATAGAGAAGCAAAGAAACTACAAAAATTTTTACAAAGGTCATTTAAGAGAGTTAGACTAATTCAATTGGATAAACCAAAAGGTGATACTGCAAATTGGGTAGTAGCAGCTGATATGTTAGGATTAGAATCCGTAAATGAAGATTTCTGGGCTACACCAGCTCCATTTAGTTCACAAGAAGCAAAATTACATTTAGATATGGATATTAAAAAAATGTCCAAACATTTAGGTAAAGCATCACAGCAAGTCATTAAAATAATGATGGATGGTGTAAAGGGTGGTAGATATGATGCTATGGATATACAAAGAGGACTTCAACATGGCCCAGTAACAAGAACACATCATGGTGAGGCGGAGTTTATACAAATGTTGTGGAGAAAAGTTCGTGATGGATTTAGAAGATATTCTAAGGGTGGTAAATTACGAAAGTGATGAGTATATGATAGGATGGAATTAGTAATGTTTAAATTAAAAATAGAGAAATTCTTAAAAATATTAAGAATGAACAAATTCAAAAAGAAGAAAGAATTGTCAACGCGTGGTCATATACGCATAGAACTTCCCGATGGTTATTTAATGAATCGGGAGTATAGACGAGTTAAATAAATAATGGATCAACTGGCAATGATTTGGGATTTTGTATTGACAAAATTTGATTTCTTACTATTAAGTGGTGTAGTATTTGTGATACTATATCATGTAATGGAAATGGGAAATGAGTAGATATACCAAGCTTGGAAAGCTAAGAAAGTAATATTTATATTTGAGGAATTATTTATGAGTGAAACAATCAAAGTAATCAACGGAAAAAAATATAAACCAATTAAAGAATCAGCCGATAAAAGAATTTCTGTTAAAGAAGTTAAGTCTTGGTTAAAAGGATTGGAAGAATTTAGATATCGTAAGATACCAAATGTTGATGTACGAAGAATTACATCTTTTGTAAATAATGGTTTAAGTGAAACAGATTTACCAAAATCATTACAGAAGAAATGGGAAAGTGCTAAATATTCTAAAGAGAAAAGTTTGGCAGATAGATTTATGAAAGAAAGAATCAACCGAAAATTAACACAGAATGAATCCATTCATCCACTTAAAGAACAATATAATAAATTGTTCAAAAATAAGGTAGTATTATGAGTAATATAAAATTAATGGGAATAATCGAAGATATAGGAATTATGGCCGATGAAAAACCAAAAGTAAATAAATACGAAGTAATTGAGGCAGTAAAATCATATGCAAGAGTTGGAAAACAAATCCAAGTCAATAATAACATTATGGAAGCAGCTAAACAATTAGCTCAAATGGCCGAAGATGCTCAAAATCATGTCTTGAGTGAAACTAATGATTGGTTTGATGCTGTGAGTGTAAAGAGAAATATGAAAGAACTCAAAGGTTTGACAGGTCAGTTTAAAAAAACTGCTGTTGAGGCAAATGCCACTAATCAACGACTTTCTGCTCTTTACGAAGATATGGGAAATATATTGAATCGTTACTATGATATCGATGAGGCTTTGGATCCAGTTGGCGATGAAGATGATGATATCGATAATGATGGTGATACTGATGATAGTGATGCTTATTTGAAGAAACGCAGAGATGCTGTTACTAAGGCTGTCAAGGGAGATGGTTAGGGAATTTTTATTTTGTTCACTATTGTTGTGGCAAATTGGTTTTATCATAGGAATATTATTAAAGTTATTTTACAAACCAAGTGAAAAAAAATTTGTACCAACTGTTGCTCAAACAATACCAGCAGTTGAAGTAAGGACACCAAAAGTACAACCTGGTCATATAGATATAGAGATGAAAAAAAATATAGCAGTACAAAAACCAACAAAATCGTCTATAAAATCAGATGAGGTAATAAAGGGAAAAGTGAAGACTCAAAAAGATAAACTTAAACAACTTAGAAGAGGTTAATATGGCTAAAGGCTTAATATATAAAGCAACAAATAAAATAATTGGAAAAACAAAAAATTACGGGGGGTTAAGTAATGGCGAAATCAATTGATTGTGGTACTTCGTATTTTATTTCGGCTACTAAAGATACAATTAAAAAACAAAGAAATGCATTCTTAACTGTCGATGGGGAGGTGAACCAAGTCAAGAGAATGTTAAAAAGACAAAGGATTCCTTTTGTCGAAAAAGCTGGTAAGATACATATTGTAGGACAACATGCCTTTAACTATGCTCAAATATTCAGTGCGGCAGAACTTAAACGGCCTATGAAAAGTGGTTTATTAAATCCGACGGAGAAAGATTCTTTGCCGGTATTAAATGCTATTATTGGTGAACTACTCGGTGATGCTACGGATAAAGAAACTTGTGTATATTGTGTTCCATCTAAACCAATTGATGTGCAAAGAGAAGTAAGTTATCATGAAGATGTATTGAGAACTATTATTGAACAATATGGGTATAATGTAAAGAAAATAGAAGAAGCTGTTGCTCTTGGATATGAGGGGTTGGTTGATAGTCAATTAACTGGTATTGCCATCTCGATGGGCGCTGGTATGTGTAATATAGCCGTTATGTATCAAGGAATGACCGCTTTATCTTTTAGTGTAAGTCGTGGTGGTGATTGGGTAGATGATAATGTTTCACAGGATACGGGCGTTTCCAAAGCTAAAGTAACTAACATTAAAGAAACATCCACTACACTTGACTTATCTTCCGCTACTTATCAAAATATTTATGAAGAAGATACCGATGAGGCAAATGTATTAATTGCAATTCGTTCTTATTATGGTGCTTTGATTAATTATCTTTTAACTAATTTAAAAGTTCAATTTGAAGGTGTTGAAAATGTACCTAATTTTCCTGATGCAGTACCAATCGTAATAGGTGGTGGTACGGCATTAGTAAAGGGATTTTTAGATGTCTTTAATGAACAGTTTGACCAAGATGAATTTCCAATACCAATTTCAGAGATAGTTCTAATAGCAGATGCCCATACGGCAGTAGCTCGTGGATGTTTATCTGAGGCACAATTAACTGAAGAAGATGATAATGAATAAAAAACAAAAAAAAGATTTACAGAAACAAAATAATACATTGATGCACGTAGTGATAAAAGATAATAATATTGAAAGAGCTCTTAGGGACTTTAAAAAAAGAGTCAAGAATTCTAATTTATTATTAGAATTAAGAGAACGAGAATATTATGAAAAGAAATCTCTTAGAAAAAGACGAATGAGAAAGATGAGAGCATTGAAAATAAAAACTTTACAAAAAGATTAGTTTTTAATTTTTATCTATACTTATATATAACCATAATACACCATGTTCATATGGTGTCTAAAATAGAAATTCCTATTAAAGTTCCAGAATAACTTTATTCCAATATAACACATATATGGAGACAATTATGTCTGATTTACTAAAAGAAGCTATTGCTGATGCAAAAGCAGTTCGTGAAACGGCACTACAAAACGCTAAGATGGCTTTAGAAGAAGCTTTTACTCCACATTTGAAATCAATGTTATCAGCAAAACTTGCTGAAGACGATATTGAAGAAGATGATAATCCTTTTGCTGATGAAGAAGAGGATGAAGAAGAAGTTTCTGCACAAGAAATCGATGATGAAGAAGAAATTGCTGCTGATGAAGAAGAAGTAGAAGAATCCGAAATCGTTGAAATCGATGGTGTAAAGTATGCCCCAATAGTATCTGAAGATGAAGAAGAAGAAGAAGCACCTATTGATGATGAAGATGATGAAGTGGGTGAAGAACTTGATCTTGAAGCTGTAATCAAAGAGCTTGAACTAGAAATTGCTGAAGCTGACGATTCTGATGATGACCTTACTGAAGGTTCTGATGACGATGAAGAAGAAAAAGTAACTGAAGAAGTTGAAGAGATTACTGAAGAAGATGAAGATGATGAAGTCAAAGAAGAAGTTGATGAACAATCTACACCTGAATCTGAAGAAGATACTGAAGTTCACGAGTCTGTTGATGACATACAAGCAGAGCTTAATGAATATAAGGAAGCCGTTACGTATTTACGTGATAAGCTTCATGAAGTTAACATCCTTAATGCAAAACTTTTATACACAAATCGTTTGTTTAAAGAGTTTGCCCTAAGTAATGACCAAAAACTCAAGATTGTTGAGACCTTTGATAGAGCTCAAACAACTCGTGAGATTAAGTTGGTTTATTCTACTTTGGCAGAATCGTATACAGATAACGGTTCGGTTAAAAAGACTGAAATTAAGGAATTTGCTAGTAAAAAAGCTGGAACTACTGCACCAAAGACAAAGATTATCTCGGAAGAGAATCAAGTCGCAGATCGTTTCAAGAAACTTGCTGGCATTTTAAATGATTAATCACAATTAATTTTGGAGAACGAAAATGAGTGATATAAACACACTTCTCGACCCTTCCCCTATGCGGAAGCAGAAAGAAGAATCACAAAAACTCGTAGCAAAATGGAATAAATCTGGTCTTTTAGAGGGAATGGATAATGATTGGCAAAAATCTGGTATGGCTGTATTGCTTGAAAACCAGGCTCGTCAATTAATTTCTGAGAATTCTAAAACTTCCCCTTCCGCTGGTGGCGGAGTAGGTGATGAAGAATGGTCAGGTGTTGCTCTACCTTTGGTACGAAGAGTATTTGGTAACATTGTTGCACAGGAATTAGTTTCTGTTCAACCAATGAACTTACCTTCCGGTCTTGTATTTTATCTTGATTTCAAGTATGGTACAAGTGCTGGAAAAATGACATCTGGACAATCAATAGGTGGTAACACTGGTCCTAACACTCCATCTGGATCAACTGGTCCTTATGGTGAAGATAGTGGATTTTATGGAGCTGGTCGTTATGGCTATTCATCAAATCAAACATCTTCAGCTGGACTAGCTTCTGGAGTCGGTGTGGCAGCATCCTTTTCAGATATTGACTTTAATTCAGAAATATCATCATCCTTGGGTTCGGGTGATGAATTCTATAAAGTATCTATACCTTTGGCTACATTAGTACGTCCTGATAAGAAATCAGTTAGGTCATGGAACTTTACTGATGCTACTTCAGACTCGTATGTATTACCACAATTTACAAAAATTGTTGGTACTAATGTACAGTTAATTGTATCTGCATCTGATGCAAATACAGCATCTGGTTCATGGACTGTTGATTACTCTCAAGAGCCTAATGCAGGTAACAGAGGTGACTTTGAAGATAGAACTGGTGATGCTACTACTGATACACTAGGTATTCCTGAAGTCAATTTGGAACTTAGGTCTTTACCTATTGTTGCTAAGACTCGTAAGTTGAAAGCTGTTTGGTCACCTGAGTTAGCTCAAGACCTTAACGCTTATCATAGTGTTGATGCTGAAGCTGAATTAACAAGTATGTTGAGTGATTACATTTCGATGGAAATCGATTTGGAAATCCTTGATATGTTGGTTAGTGATGCCCAAACAACTGATTACTGGTCTGCTAAAGCTGGTGAGGATTATGATTCTGCTACTAGTTTATTCGCAACTAATACATTCTACGGAACTCGTTTCGAGTGGTATCAAACTCTTGTTGCTAAGATTCAAAAAGTATCAAATGAAATTCATCGTTTGACACTTCGTGGTGGTGCTAACTTTGTGGTGTGTTCACCTAAAGTTGCTACTATCCTTGAATCATTACCTGGATACAATAGTGCTCCTGGTGATGGTGATGCCGCTGCTACCCAATTCGCTATGGGTGTTTCCAAAGTAGGACAAGTTGCTGGTCGTTATACGGTTTATAAAAATCCGTATATGGTCGAAAACAACATCCTTGTTGGATTCCGTGGTACTAACTTCTTAGAAACTGGTGCTGTATACAGTCCTTACGTACCACTTATTACAACTCCATTGGTTTATGATCCAAGTGATTTTACTCCAAGAAAAGGTGTAATGACTCGTTATGCTAAGAAAATGATTAGGCCTGAATTCTATGCTAATATTAAAGTTAAATCTTTGGATTTAATTTAATCTAGTTTAGGTCAAACCTAAGATATGAAAAGGGGATCTTTTTAGATCCCCTTTTTGTTTTTATAAGTTATATATTTATAGTTAAAGAGAATTATATATGCCAAAATTAGATTATGCCTATACAGACCCGTCAGGTTCCACTCTTGTAGCTGGACAAACACCATATGGTACATATGATACTGATTCTACATTTAAAACAGATATAATTTCAGTAACGAAATGGGTTGCTAAACGACTCGGATATCCTGTATTACAATTAGAGATACCAAGTGGTTCAATTTATGCTTGTTTTGAAGAATCAGTAAACGAATACTCACAACATATCAATAATTACAATATAAAGAATTGGATGTGGGAACAATATGGTGAGAAGAGTAGAATATCTGGTTCTTTAAGTACAGGTTCTGCTAATCCCGTAACTCCAACAAATGGACCATCGGTTCAATTATCTGAAAAATATGGTCAATTAGTTAATATGGGTGGTAATGTAGATTTAAAAAAGGGATATATTACTTTAAGTGGTTCTGCTCAAGATTATGATTTGCAAGATGTTTGGGCGACTGATAATGAAGACGGTAAAAGAATTGAAGTACAAAGAGTGTTTAATCACGCCCCATCATCAGTAACGAGATTTTATGATCCCTTTGCTGGTTCATTTGACCAAAGACAAATGTTAGATAATTTTGGATTTGGTAATGTATCACCGGCAATATCATTTGTATTGAAACCAATCAGTTATGATTTAGCTAGAGCTAATTCAATTGAAACATCCGATTTAATTAGAAAAAGTGCTTATAGTTTTGAGCTACATAACAATACTTTAAGAATATTCCCAAAACCACAATCAACCGATGATGGTGAAAAAATATGGTTTGATTATTATGTAAAGGATGATATTAAAAACACTAATCATGTGAGTGGTTCAATGCAAGGTGGGGTAAGTGATCCATCAAATGTTCCATATAAATTCATTACTTATAGTTCAATAAATCAACCAGGTAGACAATGGATAAGAAAGTTTACATCGGCATTAGCCAAAGAACTATTGGGGATAATACGAAGTAAATATAGTGGCTTACCTATACCTGATGCCGAAGTAACTCTTGATGGTGATTCTTTGAAGGCCGAGGGTAGAGAAGAAAAGACCCAATTATTAGAAGAGTTAAAAGAATTTTTAGAGTCGGTTAGTTTAACTGAAAAACTTAAAGCTGAAGCCGAAGAAGCAAATGCTCAACAAGAAGTATTGAATAAAGCTCCATTACCGATTTACATAGGATAATTAAATGTCTGCTACAAAGCCATTCTTTATCACACAGAAAGAAATCAATTTAATAGACCATTTAAATGAAGAGTTAATTGATGAGATAGTTGGACAATCGGTTGATATTTATAAAATCAATACTACTCATACTAAAGATAACATTTATGGTGAAAGTGCTACAAAGTATTTTAATGTTGGATTTAGGGTTAATTGTTTAGTTCGATTTAATTCACCTGAAGTAGAACAATTTAATGAAATTGGTCCAGATAATAACTCGACTATAGATTTAATGTTTCAGAGAAATAATTTAGCAAGTGGTAGTTTGAATTTCTTTCCTGAAGCTGGTGATGTATGTGATTGGAATGATGTGTATTGGGAATTAAATGGAGTAACTGAACCACAATTAATTGGTGGCCATCCAAATTTTAGTCATGCCATAAAGGCAACTGCACATAGAAGTAGATTATCATCAATTAATATTGAGGAAAGACCAAGATAATGGCTGTTCAGTTGTTAGATAAAACAATTGTAATGAAACCAAAAAGGTCTTCGATGGTGAAGGTACAAAAAGATGTTGATTTTGAGGAAAATTATGATAGCGAAAGTGAAAATTTCTACGGAGAACCAAAGGCTGATAGGTTTGATGAAATAATAGATTTATTAAAACAAGGTAATATTTATGGAGAGAAGGAAGAAATAACTTTAGGTGTTGTAGATGTTCCTATTGAGAAACAAATTGCAATTGATAAGGCTTCTACTAAAGGATTAAAGTCTGAAGAGTATGCTAATAATTCAGAAAATAAATTAGACAAACTAAGGAAACTACGCCGTGGCAATTAAACCCATAACGAATACAAATGCTCCAAACGAATCGACAATTAATCGAGCTAATCAAACAAGCATTCGTTCCGAAAAAGGTAATTCAAAAGTTGTAATTAAAAAAGGAACGGGTCGTAATGCAGGTAAAGGTTTATCGATTGGTTTGACTGATATCGACACTACCGTGATAAGACATATGCAAAACGTGATGAAACCTATAGTTAGGGAAGCAAATGAAATTATTAAAGTACCTGTTATGTATGGCAATGAAGAAAGGTGGAAATCTATAAGAAATCGTGGTGTATTAAGAGATAAAAACAATACAATTATTTTACCAGTTATAGTGATTAAGAGAACAGGTGTTGCTATGAATGACCAAATGCCATTATCATTCGACAACGATGTTCAGGGTAAATTCATTAGTGTAGTCAGATCAAGTAATGGATGGAGTAAAAATAATCGATATGATAGATTTTCAGTATTAACTGGTCAAAAACCAGTAGAAGAATTTATAAAAACAGGTATGCCAGACTTTGTAGTATGTACGTATAGCATCGTAATGATGACTGCTTTTATGGAACAAATGAATGATTTAAACACCATAATGGTAGAACACTTGGAAACTTATTGGGGTGATTCGACAAGTTATAGATTCTTAACGGCTTTAGAAGGTGATATATCTAATGAAGTTCAAATGGAATCACAAGGTGAGAGATTAATAAAAAACGAACTAACTATAACGATTAAAGGATATATGATACCTGAATTCACAGATAACGTATTTGGTAAAACTGCTGAAATGCAAAGAGCATATAAACCAAAAAAAGTGTCGTTTAGTGAAAAACTTTTATAATTATATATATAATGGTTTTATTTAAATTAACACAGCATAGAGGTTATTAACATGGCAAAAGAAATTAAATTTACAGAAGATGAACTGAAATCACTTGGTGACTTACAAGGTAAGTACAATGTAGTTACTAATAAGTTTGGTCAGTTGGCTATTGCAAAATTGAATTTTGAAAAACAACAAGAATCTATAGAAGAAGAAGAGTTTAAAATTACTGAAGAACTTGAATCTGTTCGTACTGAAGAACAAACACTTCTAAATGATATTACTGAAAAATACGGACCAGGTCAATTAGATCCACAGACTGGTGTATTCACACCATCTACAGAAGTAAAAGAACCTGATACTGATTAACAAAAGTCATAATAAAGTTCTCTTTTGTTTTTTACATAATATTTATATATGAATAATTATATTTAAATCAATTACCTTTCGGAGACTTTAAATGGCTGAAAAAATACTTAGTCCAGGTGTATTTACCAACGAAATAGACCAATCTTTCTTACCCGCAACTTTAGGACCCATAGGTGCGGCAATCGTTGGTCCGACTGTCAAGGGTCCAGTTTTAATCCCAACCGTAGTTAGTTCATATAGTGAGTATGTTAATATATTCGGTGAATTAATAGAAAGTGGTAGTGATAATTATCAGTTTTTAACATCACATACTGCTAAAGAATATTTACGACAAGGTGGTCCTTGTACGATTGTTAGGGTGGGGGAGGCAAATTTAAATAAGGCAACTGCTATTGTCGGTGGAGGCGTAACTGGTGCAACTACCGCGGTATACGCTTCGAGAACTGTAACAATTGGTACGACAGCAATTTCTGCTGAAGATACACTTTCTATAACAGTTGGAAGTGGTACTGCACAGGTCATAACATTTAAATCTGGGCCTGGTACAAATGACACTACATTTAGCACCAATGCAGCTGATATCTATATAGGTAATGCTAGTGGTACTGGCGCTCAAGTAGCAATTCAGTTAGCAGAAGCCGTAGAGGTATTGGTTGATAGTATGTCTAATATCACAGGTGCACATAGTGATGATGGAATTATCACGATAACTGCTGATACTGCTGTAACAACAACTTATGATTTAACAATAAGTACTATAGCTGATGCGAATCAAATCACAATTGGTACTGCAACTGCTGGTGTAACCGGTGTTGCTGGAACAGACACATCAGTTTTTACACTTGAAACTTTAGGAGATGGACCAAAATTTAATAATTCAAGTTCACTTGGAACAGATTCAATACTTACACCGTTGACAAGTTCAATTGGAAATAACCATTTTACTTCAGGATCATTTGGTGGGCGTTCTGATAACTTTAGATGGGAAGTATCACAGAGAAATACATCTAAAGGTACTTTTACTCTTTTGATTAGACAAGGTAATGATACGATTACGAAGAAGAAAGTAGTTGAAACACATGCTAATTTATCCTTAGATCCAGAATCAAATGATTATATTTTAAAGAGAATTGGAAATACAACAAATACTATTTCCGCTGAAGGTGGAGTTGCTTTTATAAAACCATCTGGTGAATTTCCAAATCAATCTAAATATGTTAGAGTAAAAACTCTTAGTAAAAAGACACCTAATTACCTTGATGAAAATGGAAATTTGACTGATAATGCTCTATCTGCTTCATTACCATCAGTTGGTAGTGGAAGTTATGGTGGTGCTTTTGGTGATATAAACAATAACTCAACACAAACTAGCGGTGATTTTGGAAGTAGTGAAGTGGAACATCCATTTAATTTTTACGATAATATAAATGCTAGTAATTCACAAGGTGTGGATATGTCAGCGAGTAATGATAGACCATCTGGTGCTGCGGTCGGTGGTGGATATGCTACGGCTATAAGTTTGTTAAAGAATAAAGATGAGTATGATTTTAATCTATTGTTTTTACCTGGAGTTGTTGACCAAGAAACTGATCATAGTACCGTTATAGGTGATGCTATTTCACTATGTGAAGACAGGGGTGATTGTTTCTTAGTTTATGATAATACATTAAAAATTGATCCAGTAGCTACGGCTAAAACAAATACAGAAGCACGTAACTCAAGTTATGCCGCTACTTATTATCCTTGGGTACAGATACAAGATGCCACGACAGGTAATTATCGATTTGTTCCACCTTCAGTCGTTATGGCTGGTGTTTATCATTTTAATGATACGATTGGACAACCTTGGTTTGCTCCTGCTGGATTAAACAGAGGTGGAATTGATAGTGCGGTTCAGGCTTATAAGAAATTAAGTCAAAGTCAACGAGATGAACTCTATGACTCAAATGTTAATCCAATTGCTACGTTCCCAGGACAAGGTGTTACTGTGTTTGGACAAAAGACAACACAGAAGAAAGCAAGTGCTTTAGATAGAGTAAATGTAAGACGACTATTGATTGATGTTAAGAAATTTGTTGCTCGTTCTTCAAGAGGATTGGTATTTGAACAAAATACAAGTGATTTGAGAAATCAATTCTTGAATATTGTGAATCCATTCTTAGAACAAGTACAGTCAAATGCTGGATTGAATGCATTTAGAGTCGTGATGGATGATAGTAATAATACTCCTGAAACGATTGATAGAAATATGTTGGTTGGTCAAGTATTTTTACAACCGGCAAGAACTGCTGAATTTATTGTGTTGGACTTTGTTGTTCAACCAACTGGCGCGGCTTTCCCTGAATAATTTTTTAATAAAGTGATATTTATTACTATAGGAGATAAACAATGGCAGAATTATTAGAAGCGAATAAGATATTTTATACACCATATGAACCGAAGTTAAAGAATCGTTTCATCATGGAAATTGCAGGTATCCCAGCTTTTACAATCAAAACAGCACAAAGACCACAGATTACTTTTGATGAAGTAACTTTGGAACATATGAATGTCACGAAGTACGTCAAGGGTAAAGGCCGTTGGCAAACAATGCAAATTACACTGTATGACCCGATTGTTCCGTCTGCTTCTTCTGCCGTAATAGAATGGATAAGATTACATCATGAAAGTGCTACTGGTCGTGATGGATATCAAGATTTTTATAAGAAAAACATTACATTTCAAGTATTAGGACCTGTTGGTGACATTGTTGAAAAATGGACACTATATGGTACTTACATTCAAGATGCTGCGTTTGGTGATTTAGATTTTAGTGCTTCAGAGCCAGTTGAAATCACCTTAACATTAAGGTACGATTACGCTATACTTGAATTCTAAATAGTTTTAACATCAAGGAGTTATAATGTCAGAACATAAGTTCCCTACGGAAGTTATTGATTTACCATCTGGTGGAAAAGTATATTCAAAAGACTCACCACTATCATCAGGTAAAGTTGAATTAAAATACATGACAACACGAGAAGAAGATATATTGATGTCTGAAAATCTCATTAAAAAAGGTGTTGTTATTGATAAATTGCTAGATAGTTTAATCGTTACAAAGGGAGTTAAACAACAAGATTTAGTATTGGGCGATAAGAATGCCGTATTGGTTGCAGCTCGTATATTGGCTTATGGTCCTGAATACACGGCTGAAGTCACTAATCCAAAAAATCAAGAAGAAACAGTCAGTCATACGTTTGATTTATCTGCCTGCCCGTTTAAAGAATTACCCCAAGATGTTGATTATTCAGATAATTCATTCAACTATACTACTGATATCGGTAAGACTAAAATTAAATTTAAATTATTAACTGGCGCGGATGAGGCATTAATTGAAAAAGATTTAAAACAATCATCTAAATATGGATATTCTACGGACATCACAACACGATTGCGATATACGATTACTGAGGTGGATGGTGATTCAAAACCCGAAACCATTACTGAATTTACACAGAATTTACTCGCAAGGGATTCTATGGCATTGAGAAATCACATTCAAGAAATTTCTCCCGATATTGATTTGACATCGGAAATTGAAATAGGAGGTGAAACTGTGAGCGTGTCTATTCCGCTTTCAGTTACGTTTTTTTGGCCTCAGTCCGGAAAATAAACTAGATATACATAAAAGTATATTTTATTTTATATATGGCGTTCCTGGCTTTACGTTTAGTGATGTCTATAATATGCCAGTTCATTTGAAAAACTTTTATTTAAGACAGTTTATGGATTTGAAGAAAAAAGAAAAAGAACAAATAGACAAGTCACAACCAAAACCTCAATCAACCATTCCTCGTAGATTTAATCCTAAATAACTTTCTTTTTAATATTTATTAATATATTAGGAGAATTGTATTATGTCGTTTATGGATAGAAAAAATATATTGGAAGAAGGTCTTATTGATAAACTTATTGGTTTATTGAAAAAATCTAAATCAAAAACTAATGATAAAGAAACAAAAAAAGCCTACGAGGATGCTATGATGCATTTTAATAAAGCAAATGCTATATTAAAAAATAATCTAAAAAAAAGAGGCATTAAAGATAGATTTGCTGGGTTATAAAGTAGATAATGGCTGATTTAAAAACAACAAAGCAAATAACTGCTGAGTTAGAAAAACAACAGAAGTTGTTGCAAAATATTGACAACAATTCTACTGCGTATAAAAATACTCAAAAAGAAATTTTAAGGTTACAAGAACAACTTTCTAAGGCAAAGCAAAAAGAAGTCAAAGAATTAACAGCTGAAAAACCTATTTATAAACAGATTGAATCTTCAATACAAAATAGGTTAAAAAAAGTAAAAGAACTTTCAGCTCAAGGTTCAATATCATCTAAAATACAAAATGCTTCTGTAAAATCACAAGGAAGGTTATTACAAAATATTCAAGATCAAGTCACTTGGAAAGGTCAGTTAAACGATGCATCAACTGAACAACTTAAAGTTGTAACAGCACTTGGTGGAGAACAACTTGATATTGCTGATTTAAATCAAAAAATAGCTGAAAGTGAAGAAAGAGTAGCTGCTGAAAAGGGTACGGCATCTAGGCTTACTAAAGATGATGAAAAAGCTTTAAATAACATATTAAAGGGTGAGAAAAACAGATTAAGAGCTCAAAAACTTTCAGGTATGGCAAGAGAAAAAGGATTACAAGTTGCGGACAATTTAAGTGGGGGAATGGCATCTAAAGCAAAAGAATTTGGTGCAAAAATGGGCATGAGTCCTAAAAATCTAGCGAGATTAAGTGGAGCTGGTCTTGTTGTAGGTTTATTGGTTAAAACAGTTACATCATTTTCAAAAAAGATTGATGCAGTTGGTGAATCTTTTGGATTTATGACTAATAAAAATAAAGAGTTCAGAAACGATTTAATACAAAGTGGTAATAATGCCATGATGATAGGTAAAAATCTTGGAGATGTTCTTTCTGTTACATCACAATTATCATCTGAATTTGGAATAACATTAAAAGAATCAAAAGATATTGCTGGTAGTGTTTTAGATACGGCAGTAGCAACGGGTATATCCAACGATGAGGCTACCAAGTTATTCGGTACTTTCATGCAAATTGGGGGTTTAACTGCTAAACAAAGTGAGAGGTTAATAGAAAATACCGCTCAGTTAGCTGCTCAAAAAGGTGTTGCTCCAGTAGCTGTTCTACAAGACATGGCTGGTTCAGCAGAAGAGATTGCTGGATTTACAAAAGATGGTGGAAAGAATATAGCCGAAGCGGCAGTTCAAGCCAGACAAATGGGATTATCTCTAAGCGCTACTGCTAAAATTGCTGAGGGATTATTAGATTTTGAAAGTTCAATAGCTAATGAAGTAGAAGCTTCCATAATGATTGGAAAACAATTAAACTTTCAAAAGGCAAGACAATTAGCACTTGAAGGTGATATTGCCGGAGCTACTAAAAACATAGTAGACCAAGTAGGAAGTGAAGCAGAGTTTAATGCATTAAATGTATTACAAAGACAATCACTTGCTAAATCAATCGGTGTATCAGTAAGTGAAATGGCTAAATTAGTAAAGGGTAGTGAAAAATTAACTTTAAGTGGTGCTTTAGCTGGAAAGAGTTTTGATGATTTAGTCGGACAAGATTCTTTAAGTGCTTTAACATCTATTGTAAATACTGTAAAACAAATCGGTGCTACATTATTAGATACTTTTGGTGGACCTTTGGCAGATATGCTATCACAATTTATTGGAGAAAATGGTCTTCAAAATATTAAAAAAGAATTAGTAGGCCTTCTTAACCTAGCTATCGAAATTTTTAACACAGGTCGTTCTATTGCTAACTTTTTTAGATTTGGTGACAAAGATAAAGAAGCTGCGCTAAAATTTAGAGTAGATGATTCTGGAAATATAATGCGAGATGTAAATCCTGTAAACGACTTCAAATCAGGTCCAGGTCAAATTACACATATGACGGGACCAGCCGGTACATTTAGTTTAAACCCAAAAGATTCTGTATTGGCAACAACAAATCGTATTAATGATTTTCAAACAGGACCTGCCGGTTCTATGGGTGGTATGGGTGGTATGGATGCTGAAGCTTTCGGGAGGGCTGTAGCTGCTAATATACATTTAGAGACAAAAACAACGGGTGGTATGGATGCTGAAGCTTTCGGGAGGGCTGTAGCTGCTAATATACATTTAGAGACAAAAACAACTCATGGAGAACAGAGAATAATAATGAATAGTGCAATAAATCCATATGGTGGTCATTCGATGAATCCGGGAAAATAAAATGGGCTTAGAAAATTTAAAATCAGTATTTAATAAGATAGGAAGAAATTCAACTATTAATCCAGCCAAGGGGGTAGATTCACCTGTAAGTGATAAATCTCAAGATGCAAGTAGTTTTAAACAAACACCTTTTACACAAATTGATAGTGTTTTTGCTAATAAGTCCATTCAACTGAAAACTGGTCAGTCTTTAATTGAGGATAGTGAACATACTTTTGGTACACAGGGTAGAAATAAAGATTTAATAGAAATTGGTTTTTTAGAAAAAAGACAATATCCAAGTCCTTTATCACAAGGTGGAGATGAACCGCCTTCAAATATTGAATTTCCTATTCATTATTCTAAAGAACCACCGTATGGTGGTCAAAATTTACTACCACAATTAGGTTATTCACAAAATGAAGATGCAACACAAAATAATCCAACTGCAACATCAATCAGTAAAAGACAAAAAAGGTCAGATGATATATTTCAAAATTTAGGTCAAAATAATAATTTAGGAGAAGGTGAATTTATACTTGACAATCTTTATAATCATAATCATACTGCTAGATTTGATAGGCCAACTGAAGTTCCATATGGTCAAACAACAATTAATTTTAATCGTGCTGGTATAGGTTCATTAGCTAATTTGGATATTAAAGGATATTCAGGTGGATTTAGAAAAGGCAGTTCTGCTTCTATTTTAGGATATGGCGATGGAAGAGAACCTTATATTGTAAATCCTATACCAAAAACTAAACAAGAAGCGTCAGGTATAGGGAATGCACTTATACAGATAGGAAGCAATAGAGATATATTTCCGTGGCATCAACTGGCTCAAGATACATCAAGATTATTAAGATTTTATACATCTTCGGCAGGAGTTGCATTTTATGCAAAGGAAGTCCTTACTAGTGCGGCAACTGGATTTGGTATTACAAGGCCTGTTAGTTTAATTTCAGATTTACCTGAACTTATAAAATCACCTATTGTGGTTGGTAGGTCATTTTCTGCACATCCCATAATAATTAATGCACCATCTATAAAAGCAACTACGGCCATAACTGTAGCACAACAAGCTGAAAATTCAAGAATTTTTGCTGGTCAATTTACTGCTCCACCTGTACCTATGCCAATGGTGGGATTTTTAAATTTTTATCATACTTCTTTACAACAACCTGGTAGTATAAATTTAAGAAAACCACTTGCTAGAGGTGTTGAATATAGTAGTCTTGTAAAAGTGGGTGCTTTACAGAGTAGTGAAGGATTTTCTAAAATAGCATTTTTAGGAGAATTACAACAAGAAATGCATACAAGATGGGAACCTCTAGGTGATAATCTAACTGATAAATTTTTTACTCCTTTACCAAAAGATCCAAAACATGCAAAATATGAACCTGTTGAGTATGTAATTCCAGTAACAGGCGAAAAATCAACCAAAACAAATTTTTTATCTATAAAGAAATCGGTTAAAACACCTGCATTTTTAGGATTGGGCTTAAGAAAACCAGAAGATATAATTTCCAGTAAATACCTCTTGGGCACAGAAAAAAAAGGCAAGCTCCTAGACACGCCTCCACTCGAAAAATTCTACCCCGAGAAATTATCCGGTGATTTTTACGTTAGAATAAAAGATGTTAGATCTAACCGATTTACTTATTTCAGAGGATTCGTTACGGGTATAACAGAAAATGTAAGCCCATCATTTACACCAACAAATTATATTGGTAGAAGTGAACCTGTTTATCAATATGAACGAACTGAAAGAGACTTGAGTTTTAATTTACGAGTATATCCTGCTAACAATACTGAATTTAAGAGGATGTATACAAGAATAGAAAGACTAACGGGTTTAGCCTATCCTGAATATTTACAAGATACTGATAATTTATCTTTAACCAGAATGCAACCACCATTTACAGAACTCTATATGGCTCATATCGGCACTAAAGCAAAAGGTCAATTCGGATTTATAAAATCATTATCCTATACGGTAAATGATAGCGGTGATTGGGATTCCGAAAATTCATTACCAAGGCTTTTTGATATAGCTATATCATATCAGATTTTAAGTAAAAGATCACCATCATCAAGTAATGGTAGTTTACCAAGTGGTAAATTTTATGGGGAAGTTGCATAATGTCCAGATACGACAGAGTACGGAGAATAATTAAAGATAAGATTTCTAGAATTGGAACTGCTGACTTACCTGAATTCAAAGAAGATAATTCAGATATATTATTAATTGCCGTTGATGGTGACAGGTGTGATTTAATCTCACAGGCATATTATGGAACGACTGAATTTTGGTGGTTTATTGCATCCGTTAATAATTTAAGTACTAATAACATTGAGGCTGGTACTCAATTACGGGTGCCCGTTTCAACCGAATTAGCAAAATTGAAGTAAAATGGCAAAATTTAGTGATAGAGTTTTTGGTTCTAATGTAGATCCTGAAGTTTTAAAGAAATTCAAAAGGTTACAGAGTGGTATTCTTGAGCAAAATCTAAATGAACCTATTGTAGAGAATCAAGATTATCTTGGTGATAGAACTACATTTGCAAGAATGTGGACCGCATCATTAATTTCAGGTAGTATTACAGATAAATCCGGCAAATCCACTAAAATTGAAAAGGTTAATTTTCATGTCGTTAATGATAACAGAGGTGAAAGTTATAAACCAAATGATCCCATAGGTGATAATGAATTAAGTGATAACCCATATTTAAAACCAAAAGCTGGAATAACATCAATCAGTACTAAAAATGAGGGTTCTTTAGGTGTAATTAAAAATACAACTGTAGAGTTTGTAGTTCATAATAAAGTAGATTTTGAAAGTATATTTTTACCATTTTTTATGAAACCAGGTGCAACCGTTATTGTAGATTATGGATGGAGTGATAGTTTTGATAATTTATATGATGTAAAAGAAAAAGTAACAAAAACTGATACTGAATTATCAGAATTTAAAAGGTTTATATATGGTGGATTAAATTTAGGAGATGTTCCTCCAGTAAGTATAAATGCAATTCGTCAAAATCCAAAAAGTGGTGAATATTATTATTTGAAAGATGGTAAAAAAGAACCTATCAAATATGATGATGGTTTTTTAGAAAAAAATGCTGGATTAGTGGATACGGTTGTTGGTGTGGTTAAAAATTTTAATGCAACGATTACTCAACAAGGTTCTTTTAATTGTACAATTGATTTAGTTTCACAAAACACAACACTATTAGACCAAGAAATAACTAATGAAAATAATTTAAAATTTATATTTGCAAATCAAATTGAAGATACAATAGTTGCAATTTTAACTGGAAATAGTTTATTAGTTAATACTAAATTAAAGATGATGAATGATACCTTTAATGCAAAACAAAAGAAATTAGCAATAAATAAATTTTTTGAAGATACACTAAATATAGATGACACAGAACTTGGTGTTACACCTAAAAGTGCTGTAGAATTAGGTTTCTTTTATCAAAATTTAACCCCGACAAGTGGTACTTCAAATGACAGAGACTTACTTTATATGTCTTTTGGTAGATTTGAAGATTTGTTTTTAAATAATCTTATAGCAAAAACAACAACTAAAAAGGGAAATAAAACAATAGGACAGGCGACAGGAAAATTTGATACAAATTTTAATTTTCGTAATGTTTGGATCCGATTTGATGACAATTTATATACTAGACAAAAACAAATAGTAGAATCCAATGAGGCATTACCCGTATTTTTATATCCAGAGAATTGGACAAGTACATACGATAAAGGCAAAGGAAAGACATCTGGGCCCAAAACCACCCCAAGGATAGTAACTTTTAAAGTTGAGAAAGGTGTAGCTCGAAATCCATCGTTCACCGTGGAGGAATTAGGTGACTATGGGTTCCATGTGAAAGAATCTAATAAACGTTTATTTATAATTTATACCCTGAACATTTTAGGCCAGGAACCTCTTACATTAAATCACATTATAGACGGGATTTTAAGTCCCGCTAAAGATGGAAGTGATCCTACAGGTACACTCCGAAGTTTTTCCTACTATAGTAGTAGGGAGTTAAGTAAAGCAGATGTCCCAACGGCAGATGAAATCATAGCAGCAAATCCAAAAGATCTTGCAGACCCTGGAGCTAAAGCAGATACTCCATTGGTTGCTGGAACTTATGCAATTCCCTTTAAGGTGCCGATCCCTGAAGGTAAGGTAGTAAGTGATGATGTAATAAGTGATAGAAGTACTGTCAATGATTATGAAACAAAAATAATACCACTACGAGAACTTTTTATAAGTGTTGATGAAATTTCAAAAGCATTTTCCACAAAGCAAAATATAAATGATGCAATTGATTATCTATTAGAACGAATTAATAAAGACTCTTATGATGTTTTAAAACTTAAAATGTATTCACCAAATAGATTACATTCTTCAATATCTATTACGGATGCTAATTTAATGCCACCACAAACAGATGAGATGTTAATTTTTGATGTAACTTCGGGTAAATCAATTGTTTCTGATCTTTCTTATAATTTCCAAACACCAAAAGGTGGTTTTGCAAGTATGATAGCAATTGGTGATAAAACTGGTACACAGTTATTTGATGAGCAAACTAAAGATACTTTAAATTTTTTAAAGGTATTGGAGATTAATAAATTTACAGAAACTCCAGATAAGGTTTATTATAAAAGTCTACCACTTAATACAAGAGATGAAACACAAAGAACTACAGAAATTGAATTTGATTTTGAAAGTATAGCGGCTCATGATGTAGAGACTGCTGCAAATAAACTTGCTGGGCCCAAAATATCTACGAGTTTTGTGGAAATAGTTAAAGATATTCAATACAATAATGATCCAAAAAAGAAAAAGAAAAAGAAAAAGAATAAGCTAACATTAAATAAAAAGAAAAAAGGTAAAGATGGATTTTTATTTGGTGATAGTTTTCGCGAATATTTCGGTAAAAAAGCCAGACTCGAATTAATTTATTCAGGACAAGATAGTACGGTATCACCTATATTACCAATCGAATTAAGTTTAACTGTTTATGGGAACACTTATTTAAACAATGGTGATATTTTTAGTATTAATTTTTTACCAAAATCATATTCAAAAAGAGTTTATTTTCAAATAGTCGGCGTGGAACAAAAATTACAACCAGCTGGTTGGGCAACTTCTTACACTACTATTATGAGAGTTGATCCAAATGCTAAAAAAGAAGCCGTTGATGAAAAGAGAAAAATGAGTTTAAGTAAATTATTTACTACAGTACTATTAAAAAAATACGATAGAAGATTTGTTAATAATTTAATGAACGTAGTGGAGTCATCATTTCCTATAATTAATTTACCTAATGGATATACTGGATGTCAAATTAATACTGATTATAGTCTCTATGGAAAAGATGAATTAAAAATACGAGATGATTTCGATGATCTGGATTCGAGAGTTTTATCTAATAGTTTTACACCAGCTACAAATGCAACTGATTTTTTATACATTTATGCTATGACTGCCACTATATATAGTTTTATGGAAACGGCCGTAGATGATAAAAAATTTACTGTTACACCAGGTGAAAATATAATATTGCTATACTTAAAAGACGTAAAAGTCAGAACTACAAAAAGAATGCGTATGAAATTACAACTTGGTGTTGCTGTAGCATCAACCAATGATGGTGTAATAAAAAACAATCCATTAAGGGATTTTCTTCAACGTAATCAAAAATCTAACCCTGCTATGTCTTTAGAAGACACGATAATAAATTATAGAACAAATATAATAAAAGAGTTTTCTGATTATATTAAGGATGCTGGTAATTTTGTTAATATGCTTCACTCAGATCCATTAGATGAATATGGTGGATTAATACACGATTTTCATTTTAAGTTAAGTGAATACGATGGGGGTAAAGTGGACTTTTGGTTAATCAAAACTCCAAATAATATAAAATGTATAAATAGTTTAAGGATGCCATATTGGTTTGCAAGTCCAGTTGATTTTATAAAAAAGTTAGATTTTCTTTATAAGAAATTGCTTAAAGGCACCAACAATGGAAATACGATAAAACAAGCTTGGCTTGCTGAAGCTACAGTTGCAGCCAAAGAACGAAGTGCTACATATATGAACGCTCAAAGTTCCACGCGTAATACACCAAAAGAATAATAACTATTGACTTTATGATAAAAATTACTTAAATTAACATATGATTAAAATGGTTACGTCTAAACAAAACTACTCAAAGTCTCATCCAAATAACAACATTGTCTTGATGTTTGACCAGAATATACTCTATGCTAACCATTATGAAAAACAAGTCGGTGAACTAAATAAAGACATACTTCATAAAGGAATTGACTACAAAACCTTTATAAAAAACGATTTAAATTATTTAGACATGAATGTAGTGCATTATTGGCACTTTAATAAAGTAAAACATGAGGTAAAGCACTCTAACTTCTATCATGATAGTGATTTCATGTATTACTATCCAATGCATAAAATAATGGAAGAAATGGATTACCAAGATGATGATTTATCTATCACACCAGAGTTACAATTGTTCCACGATGAGTTCACAAAGGCATTCACCCTAATAGAACTGAATGGAATTGGAGTCAATACGAATATCATCTCAACCTTTGGTCACAGAATGGCTAAATACATCCATGAAAGAAAAATCTATCAGAATTATAATTTCTTCACTACGACATCCCGACCATCCAATAGTATTAATAATTTAAACTTTGCTGCCTTGACACCAGAACATAGGAAATGTTTTTCTCCATTAAATGATGTCTTTATTGAATTTGACTTTGATGCCTATCATCCAAGATTGATTGGTGATTTAATTGGTTATGAATTCCCCAATACATCTGTACATGAATACTTGAGTGATAAATATAATGTTGATATCAGTAAGGGTAAAACCAAAACATTTCAATACCTGTATGGTGGCATACCTAATGAAGTTGCGAATAAAATTGAATTCTTAAACATGACGAAAAATTTAATAAATGAGATGTGGGATGAATTTAATCAGAATAAAAGAATTAACTCACATATTTATAATAGACCTTTGAAAGAAGAGAATTTGGAAAATCTAAATGCTCAGAAGTTATTTAACTACTATATTCAATCATATGAAACTGAACGAAATGTTAAACTCTTAATGAAATTACATACATATTTATTAACAAAGAAAACAAAAATCGTTCATTATAATTACGATAGTTTTTTATTTGACTATTCGAAGGAAGATGGAGTAGAAACAATACATGAGATTAAACAAATACTTGAAACTAATGGGTTTACAACAAAGACTAAAGTTGGTCTTGACTATGGAAATATAAAGAATTATGAGTTTTAATTTAAATTCATTATGGCTTGACTGGAGAGCAAAAGTTCCCGATGGAACACCTAATCCATCTAATGCTTATCATTTAGTATTGTTGAAAGAATTGTGTTTATCAAAAGGTATTGATACCAAAACAACCGATAGTGTTATTTTATTTTTAGAGAAAAAAGAAAAAATACCAGACGATACGCCAATAAAATATAAGTTAAAAAATAAAAATACTGGTGATATGGAAGATAAGGAAACCACTTACGGAAGTGCTATACGGATGAAGAAAGAACATCCAGCATATATTGTGGCTAATGCATTACAAAGTGACGATGGTGATGATGACGAAAAGGAAAAAGAACCAACAAAACAAATGAAAATAGATGCTAATCCATTTGATAAAGAGGATGAAGAAGATAAAGAAGGTGGTGAAAAAAATATAAGTCCAGATAATCAAAAGGTAGTTGCTGATTTTGATGGCAGAGTAAATGATAATATTGAATTTTTAAGTGATGATAAAAAACAATTAGCAAAAGAATCTTTAGAAAAAATAAACACTTTATATAATGAAGATGCATCGAAAGAAGACCAAAAAGAAGCAGCTCAATGGTTAATTGATAATGCTGGGTTTTCAACTAATGAAATGCCAAAGTCAGGACAAAGAAAAGCTTATCTCAATAATATAGGAGGTGATAGAAAAATATTAGGTAATGGAACAAAAAATACAGAAAATCTAGTTCAAAAAATAGAATCATTATTAGGTCCAACAAAAATATTTAACTCTAAGGCTGTTACACAAGGATTTTCAACGGCTGCTAAACCAGATTTAGGTGATGAAAATATTATTAAACCAAAAGATGATGATAACGTATCTAGTTATTTTAAAAACCATCCAATACTACAAAAAATACGACCAGGACTACATGGCATATTTGGCGTAAGGGGGGAAGATGGAAAAGTTAAAATGCCAAGTAGTGAACACTCAAAGGATTATTTAGCACAAAGTATCAACAATCCAGCTCTACAGAATACAATTGATTTTGCTAAAAAGCAAGTTAAAGAAGGTAATGTGGATAAAGGTGTTTTGGCATCTTTAGAAAATCACCAAAAAAGAATGCAAGATGTTTTAAATAATTACGATATACCAAGTGAAGATGCAAAAAAGGCTATTGCTGCTAGTTACAATGATTTGATGGTAAAATTACACAAAAGTGATCCTGATATAGCTAGTTCAATTATGAAACAACTTGCTGAAAATAATTTATATGAACAAGAATTAGCATCCGGTGAAGAAGTTTATTTACCATCCGCTGGTAATTTCCCAGCCGGAGATAAGATAAAGGGTGGTACTTTAGAAAAAGTTTCATTAATTAGTTGTAAATTTGGAAAAAAAGGAAGAATTTATGGGTGTCCCGCTAACTCAAAAACTATTTGTGAATTACATCAAAATGAATCTAAACAAAATAATCAAGGTCAATATCTTGGTGAACCTGGTCATACTTTAGTTATTAATGATAAGTTAATAAAGGGTGAAACCAAAGAAGAAACTAAAGAAAAAACAAAAGGATTTATAAAAAATGCATTAACTGAAGTGGGATTGGGTGATACATTTTCTGATGATGAAATGAACGAAATAGCTAATGTGACATCAGAGTATATGGACGAAATTGATAACATCAATAAAGAACTTGATGGTATAGATTTTCCAAACGAAGGGGCTAGATGGAAAGAATTTAGTAAAAGAGTAGCTAAAATAGAAGGTGGGTATAAAAAAAGATTGGGTGAAGTAATTACAATAGACCATGCAGCTGCTTTACTTGGTGAAAATAATGCTAAAAATTTAGTACAAAAAGGTGGTGTAAAGATAGAGGCTCTACTGTCTGCTATAGAAATTGCTAATAACATCAGAACTAACGAAGCTTTAAATGATTTAGAGCATAACAAACAATTCTATGATGATAATGGTGAACCAAAATTTGTGACATCAAAGGGAACTCAAAATCCAAATGATTATTCAATAACATTTAGAACAAAAAGAACTGCCGGTAGAACAGGTGGCGGTTGTCAATTGTCATTTACTGGTGATGGTGCACCTGCTCCTGTAGATTTAACAGATGATGGTCAGACAATTGATGCAAAAACTGGTGAAGTTAAGGAAGCATAATGAAAACTCAACTACTCTGCACATTCACGACTCAATTTAATCTCGATCAATCAATTATTGACATAACAAAGAATTTTAAAATCGTATTTGATAAGATTTATGTATTACAAAACGAAGATAAACCAAAAGAATTAATCTGTACTTATAATGTAAATCAAGAAGATGACATTGACTTTAATTTAGTTCAGAATACTATTTCACTACATAGAAAGAAAATAACCAATACACTTTATACGATTAATGCACTAAATGAATTAATCAAGACAATTAATAATGGCGTATTGGATACAAGTTATCAGGTCGAATGGGATATGTACAAAAACATGATACTGATTTCTAACAAAGAAGGCTTACAAAGAATACCTACACGGATACTAAAGATTATAGACTTATAAATGGTTTCACCTATATATTATTTTACCAGAAGTGGTTGTGCCTGGTGTAGAAGAATGCAACCATCAATAGAACAAATCAACAAGACTTTGAATGATGAGCAGAAAATTCAAATTCTAAATATTGATGATAAAAAATCAAGAGTTATTTACGATACAGTCATTGCGAGTAATAAATTAAGAGCAATAACTCCCATGTTGTATAATTCAAACATAGGAACTTTTCTATTAGGTTATCAGGACAAACGAAATGTAGAACAATTTTTAAAAGCCAATCCTTTGAAAGATAGAAAACCATTAAAACCCATTCCTACATTTGATATTCAAAATTCTTCAAAAAAAGACTTTGATAATTGGAAAAAAAGTGTTATATTATGGTATGGAGAAAACAAAAACGATTTGCCAACCAATGTTATATCACAAGAGAAAATGATTGATATGGTTTATACACAATTTATGGCATACCGAACAAAGCCTCAAACTATCGAAGATAGGTTAAGTGCCTTAGAAGAAAAAGTTGAACAATTATTAAAAAAATAAAGCTTGTATTTTAACAAAAAAATTCGTATATTATATGAATACGTTATACTTAAATGTTTTTAATTAAATATTTATAGATAACAATAACACTTAAACATAACTATGGAGAATAATAATGGATATTGATGCTATAAAAAGCCGTCTTAATCAGTTACAGAACACTACATCTAACAACTTTTGGAAACCACAACCAGGAAAATCACAAGTAAGAATTGTGCCTTATACACATGATAAGAACAATCCTTTTAGTGAGTTGTTTTTTCATTACAGTTTAGTTCCTAACAAAACCGTTTTGTCTCCACTATCATTTGGTCGCCCCGATCCAGTTCAGCAATTTGCTGATAAACTGAAGTCTAGTGGTAACAAAGATGAGTGGATTCAAGGAAAACGAATTGAACCTAAAATGAGAACATTTGTTCCTGTTGTAGTTCGAGGTGAAGAATCAGAAGGTGTTAAGTTTTGGGGTTTTGGTAAAACTGTTTATCAAGAACTTCTTGGTATAATCGCAGATCCTGATTACGGTGATATTTCCGATGCTACAGTTGGTCGTGATATTGTCGTTGAACGACAAACACCCGCTGAAGCCGGCAATCAGTATGGTAAGACAACTATTCGAGTTAAACCAAATCAGACAACTCTTACGGATGATTCTGAACTTTTGGAAAAGCTTTTGAATGGACAACCCAATATTGGTGAGTTGTATAATGAACCAACCTTTGACGAATTGAAAGAACATCTTTCAAGTTTCTTAAACCCAACGGATAATGACAGTTCTGGTACGCCGGAACCTGAAATGGTTACGACTAAAGCATCTTCTAAAGTAGAAGATGATTTTGATAAATTATTTAATTCATAATTCCCGCGGGTACGGTGGGGTGGTTTCCTCCTTTCTCCGCCCCATCGTTTTAATAGGAGAAATTCATGTCAAATAGAGATGAGCTGGCTGAAGTATTGGCTGGCGAACTTAACAAACAATTCAAATCTCATCAAGTAGCTTATTTTCTTGATGGGGTACAGGAAACTCCAACCGATGTTACGGAATGGGTTGGAACAGGTTCTACGTTATTAGATTTAGCAATATCAAATAAACCACACGGTGGTTTGGCCGCTGGTCGAATAGCTGAAATAAATGGACTTGAAGGTAGTGGTAAATCATTGATTGGAGCTCATGCTCTTGCCTCTACTCAAAAGAAAGGTGGACTCGCTGTTTATATAGATACTGAGTCTGCCGTTTCAGCCGAATTCTTACAGGCAATCGGAATAGATACAGATAGTATGTTATATGTTCACTTGGAAACAGTTGAAGATATATTCGATACGATTGAAACGATTGTTACAAAAATTCGTGAATCAAGTAAAGATAAATTAGTTACGATATTGGTTGATAGTTTAGCTGCCGCTTCCACTAAGGTGGAGATGGATGCTGACTTTGATAAAGATGGTTGGGCTACAAGTAAAGCAATCGTTTTATCTAAAGCCATGAGGAAGATTACACAACTTATTGCTCGTCAAAAAGTATGTTTAATCTTTACCAATCAGTTAAGACAAAAACTTGGTGTAATGTTCGGAGATCCTTGGACAACAAGTGGTGGAAAGGCATTACCATTTCACGCTTCCACTCGTATTCGTTTAAAGAATATGGGACAAATCAAAGATAATAAAAAAGATACTATTGGTATTAAAATCAAAGCTCAAGTCATTAAGAATAGATTAGGTCCTCCATTGAGGAGTGCTGAGTTTCCACTTTTCTTTGACAAGGGTATTGATGATTTTGCTAGTTGGTTAAGTGTGATGAAAGATCACAAATTAGTCAAACAAGCTGGCGCTTGGTATACTTTTGTTGACCAAAATGATAAGGAACATAAGTTTCAATCTAAAGATTTTGGTGCTTTACTTTCGGATGTAGATACTCAAGAATATATTTATGATTCTATCTGTAAAAAGGTAATTCTAAAATATGATTCTGGTCAATTAGGCATAGATGATGTCACTACTGAAGATGAGTTTGCGGATGAGTAATGGTCATGATAGAAATTTATTAACTAAACGATTTTACGACTACGAAGATGATATTGAAACCAATCCTACAACACGGAAATTAGATGACCATGTTTTAGTTGTAGATGGGTTCAATACTTTCATAAGAGCATTTAGTGTCAATCCATCTTTGAATGAAGATGGTAGCCACGTAGGTGGTTTGGTGGGGTTTTTAAAATCGATACGATACACAATTAACAAGTTTAAACCTACTCGTTGTATTATTGTGTTTGACGGTAAAAACTCTTCCAAACCACGACAAAAAGTATTTCCTGAATATAAAGCCGGTAGAAAAGTACGCAGTAGATTGAATCGAAATGTGGATTGGGTGGGTGGACCACATAATGAAAATGAATCGATGAGACTTCAACTCACTAGGTTAGTTGAATACTTGGAGTGTCTCCCCATTACTATATTATCCCTCGATAATCTCGAAGCTGACGATGTTATAAGTTATATCTGTACATCAACATTAAAAAATTCAAAGTGTACTATTATGTCTGCCGATAAGGATTTTTATCAGTTAGTCAATGATAGAGTTGAATTATACTCACCTACTAAGAAAATAACCTATGATAGAGAATTAATAAAAAAAGAGTTTGGAGTTTACCCACAAAATGTATTAACTTGTAGGATAGTAGATGGAGATAAATCAGATGGTATACCTGGTGTAAGGGGAATTGGAGTAAAGACCTTGATAAAAGAGTTTCCATCATTAACTGATGATGAACATTTTGATGCCAAGAAATTATTGGTTTCAGCAAATAAAAAAACAACAAGAATTTCGGATATGTTGGTTAAAAATGAATATATAGTAAAGAGAAATTACATTTTAATGCAACTACATGATCCAGATATAAAAAATCAAACAAAATTGAAGATTGTGGATACGGTTAATTCTCTAGCACCTAAGTTAGTTAAGTACCAATTGCAAACTCTGTTCGTAAAGGATAAATTATGGGGACAAATACCAAATTTTGATAATTGGTTAACAGAATTTAACATTTTAGACCATTATTGGAAAAATAAGAAATGAATAAAACAAAAACTATATCAGAATACGGATATTCCTTTCAAATAAAGTTTATTGTTTGCTTGATTACGGATAAATTGTTTTTAGAGCAAATTGTAGACATATTGGATGAGAAATATACGAGTAATGATGCTTTTCGTTGGTTAATAAAGGAAATAAGAGAATATTACAACGAATATAAAGATGTTATCACTATGAATGTCTTTAAAATTAAAATACAAGAAATAGACTCTGATTTATTGCAGGTTAATGTAAAAGATGTATTAAAAGAAGTATTTAAGAGCATGGAAGCAACAGACCTTGATTATGTTAAAGATAAGTCATTAGATTTCCATAAATCACAAGTATTGAAAGATGCTATCGTTAGGTCGGCTGAAATATTGGAACGAGATGGCGATAGTGATGAAATAAAAGGTTTGATAGATAATGCCATGCAAGCTGGTGTTGAAAGAAATTTAGGACACGATTATTTACAAGATATAGAAGAAAGGTATTCTGAAACTGCTCGTGTCACATCACCTACACCGTGGGATATAATGAATGAATTAATGCAAGGTGGATTAGGCGCTGGTGAGTTGGGTGTTGTAGTTGCTCCAGCCGGTATTGGTAAATCTTGGGTATTAAGTGCTATGGGTGCTTATGCAATATCTAAAGGATTGAATGTAGTTCACTATACATTAGAATTAAATGAGGCATACGTTGGGTTACGATACGATAGTATTTTTAGTGGTGTAGAGAGTCAAAACTTAAAGTATCATAAAGAAGAAGTAATGGAAAAGTTATTTAATTTAGAAGGTAATTTGACTATTAAGTATTATCCAACTAAAGCCTGTACGGTAAATACATTATCTGCTCATTTGAAGAAAGTGACTACTTTTGGAACTAAAGTTGATATGGTATTGGTGGATTATGCTGACATTATGAAAGATGTAAATAAATCACAAGAGATGAGACACGCACTCGGAAATATTTATGAGGATTTACGAGGTTTGGCTGGTGAAATGCAAATACCAATATGGACAGCAAGTCAAGCCAATAGAAGTGCTTTGGATGAAGATGTTATTGAAGCCAGTAAAGTTGCCGAAAGTTATGCTAAAGTAATGACAGCAGATTTCGTTATGTCGTTAAGTCGTAAGATAGAAGATAAGATAGGTAATACAGGTAGATTTCACGTTATTAAGAATAGATTTGGTCCAGATGGATTGACTTATCCAGCAAAGATAAATACCAATATTGGTAAGATTGAGATTTATGAAAGTAGTTCAATACAGGGTAAAGGTGTTCAACATAAAATTAACAATAGAGATAATCAAACGAAAGCCATATTGTCTGCTCGTTATGATGATTTAATGAATGACGAGTAATTTACAAGTATTAAGTGAGTTTCTTGGTTATGATGAGAGAGATTTAGAGTTTGAAAAGGTCAAGAATGATTTAGACAACCATGATGTTGAATATGGCATTGAAGTCATATTTGACTATTATCGTAGGCATGGATTTCCACACTATAGAATACGTGAAGATGAAAAACATCAACATATGAGAAAGATTCAACGGTTTGATGTCGATACGATATTCAAAGACAATCAAATTATTCAAACGATGCACGGATTGAGATTGGCTTGGACTTATTTTCCATATTTTTGGGAAATACAATGTGGTAATGCTAAATTAACACCAATGGAAACCTTTTTAGATGATGATAAGTTTAAATCACTTATACGAAAATGTTGGAATTGGTGTTCAAAGCATCAAGAAGGTCATAAGAGTATTTTTCATGAAAATAGACTTAGACAATCGTTGAAAATTTATACTGGAACACAAGCCGTAAGTAATTTCAGACCAACTGCTGCTAAACTGATTTACGAGAAGTTTGGTGGTGATGTTATTTGGGATATGAGTTGTGGTTGGGGTGGAAGGTTGATTGGATTTCTGGCAAGTTCAAGAAAAAAGTATATTGGAACAGAACCATCAAGTAGAACCTTTGAAGGATTAAAAAAGATAAAAAAAGATTTTTTTTACTTGGAAAAGTCAGTAGAATTACATAAATTAGGTAGTGAAGTTTTTCAACCAGATAAAGAGTCTTTGGACTTATGTTTTACTTCACCGCCATATTTTGACACGGAGAAATATTCGGATGAACCAACACAAAGTTACAAGAAATATCCAACTGAAGATAAATGGGTAAATGGATTTTTACAAAAGACAATTGAGAATTGCTATAACGGATTAAAACCAAATAAATATATGTTAATCAATATAGCAAATACACCAAAGTATAAATTTATCGAAGAAGAAACAATTAGGATTTCCAAAGAATTGGGATTTAAACAAGAACAGACGATAGAATTAACTCTATCAAGCATTATGGGAGCTGGATACAAGTATGAGCCAATTTATGTTTTTGTTAAATAAAAAATGTAAATTTATAATCATTAATGAGTAAATAAGTTGGAAAATCCCATAAAACAATGGGAACAATGGATGTAATGTTTATATTTATCATAGACCTCCACATCAAAAAATAGTTAACAGTTAACAGGAAAGTACTTTATGAGTAAGAAATTTGTTTTATCGGATAATTTTGTATCCAAATATAAAAGAAAAAAACCACCATTTGGATTTAACGGATTAGGTGAATTGGTTTACATGAGAACCTATTCTCGAATCAAAGAAAATGGTAAGAATGAAAGATGGTGGGAAACCGTACAACGAGTCGTAGAGGGAACTTACTCTATGCAAAAAAATTGGATTGATTCACATCAATTAGGGTGGAACCCGTGGCAAGCACAAGCGTCAGCGCATGAGATGTATGACCGCATATTCAATATGAAGTTCTTGCCACCCGGCCGAGGTCTTTGGGCTATGGGAACAACCATAACCGAAGAACGAGGTTTGTATGCCGCCCTAAACAATTGTGCCTTTGTATCTACCAAAACAATAAAAGACGATTACTCAAAACCATTCTGTTTTTTAATGGATGCAAGTATGTTGGGTGTTGGAGTTGGATTTGATACAAAGGGTGCGGGGGAGATAATAGTCAAGGGTATTAATCGAGATAGAACTGAAGAAATTTATATGATACCCGATACTCGTGAAGGTTGGGTAGAATCATTACGATTGTTATTGGAAAGTTATTTTCATGGACTCCCACATATTGAATTTGATTATAACCAAATCAGACCAGCTGGAGCCGTAATCAAAGGTTTTGGTGGAGTATCAAGTGGACACGAACCATTGAAAGAAGTCCACGATGAAATTCGTAATGTACTAGATGATAATTCAGGTGAACCAATTACAGTAACTACAATTGTGGATATAATGAACCTAATTGGTAAATGTGTCGTAGCAGGGAACGTAAGACGAACAGCGGAGATTGTATTTGGAGATCCATATGATGATGAATATTTGGATTTAAAAAATTATAAAGTTAACCCGGATAGAGAAGAGTATGGGTGGACAAGTAATAATAGTATCTTTGCTGAACTCGGTATGGACTATACTGATGTATGTAAGAGAATTAATGATAATGGTGAACCAGGATTCGCATGGTTAGAAAACATGAGAAAATATTCTCGTATGCAAAATGGTGGTGATGATAAAGATCATAGAGTGGCAGGTGGCAACCCCTGTCTAGAACAATCACTTGAATCATACGAATTATGCTGTCTTGTGGAAACATTTCCAAGCAATCATGAAGATTTAGAGGACTATAAGAGGACACTTAAATATGCCTATTTATATGCCAAAACCGTAACACTTGGAAAAACACATTGGCCAGATACTAATAGAGTTATGTTAAGAAATAGACGAATTGGTTGTAGTGTTAGTGGGGTTGCCCAATTTATTACTAAACATGGAATGGAAGAATTAAGAACTTGGTTAGAAAGTGGATATAATACAATACAAGATTGGGATAAGCAATATAGTGATTGGTTAGCAGTACCAAAATCAATAAAAACCACATCAGTTAAACCAAGTGGAACGGTTTCACTTTTGGTAGGAGCAACACCTGGAATGCACTATCCGGAATCTAGATTTTACATAAGAAGAATGAGGCTATCCAAGCATTCAGAATTATTAGAACCACTAAGAAAAGCTAACTATAAATTAGAACCAGCTTTTGGTTCGGAAGATACAACAATGGTGGTAGAGGTTCCTGTGGACGTAGGAGAGGGTATAAGAACAGCGGCTGAACTTTCGATTTGGGAACAATTCAGTTTAGCCGCGTTCTTACAACGACATTGGGCAGATAATCAAGTTAGTTGTACTGCTACATTTGACCCCGAAACAGAAGCAGATGAATTACCACACGTTTTAAATTATTTCCAATATAGATTAAAGGGCATATCGTTATTACCAAGACACGAATTAGGAGCATATAAACAAATGCCATACGAAGCAATAACAGAGGAAGAATATAATAAACAAATTAAAAAACTTGGTAAGTTATCATTTGGAGTTATCAAACACGAAGAAGCAGAGGTAGATGTTTTTTGTAACAATGATGTATGTGAAATAGTTCCAATGACTGGTGATAACGATGACCAGGATTTTGCTAACTAAATGATTTTTCTTTGTAATAATGATTATTGTGAGGTTGTTTTATATGGATAATCCTTGTGCTGTATCTTAAAAATTAATTCAAACAATATGTAATTAATACTTGACTTATATATGGTTTTAGTTGTATATTAAGGTCAATAAACAATTTTAACAGACATAAATGTAGAGGTTAGTTATTTATCAAAATATCTGGTGTGAAAAGAGAGGTGGTAATCAAGTTGAAGTTCATTTATGGGATGATGTAGCTGGTTACCAAAATTTTATATTTAAGAATTATGCTTATGTCAGAGATGGTGGTGGTCAGTATCGTTCCATTTATGGTGATAAGTTAAAGAAAGTAACGTATTGGACAGAAGAAGATTTTAAAACAGGCAGAGTATTTGAGTCAGATATACCATTAGATACACGAATACTTTTAGATAGATATTTAGATTCAGATGAACCATCTAAAGACCATAGGGAATTATTTTTTGATATTGAAGTAGAGGTTACGGATGGTTTTCCTGAACCAACAAAAGCCAATAACAAAGTTACTTCAGTAGCATTTTATACTAAACACGATGAAAAGTATGTAGTTTATGTTTTAGGTGAAGGTCAAAATAAAGTAAAGGATGATGTTGATATTCAGTTCTTTAAATCCGAGTCCGAGTTATTAAAAAGTATTTTACGATATTGGATGAGTGTCAAACCAACTGTAATTACTGGTTGGAATATAAATGGTTTTGATGTACCTTATTTATACAATCGAATATCTAAAGTATTGGGTGAGGAGTTTGCTAATGCTCTTTCACCTATTCAAATTGTAAAGTACAATCCAAACAAAAAGATGTATCGTATTGCTGGTGTTAGTGCTTTAGATTATATGGATTTATATAGAAAGTTTACTTTTACTCAACAATCAAGTTATAGGCTAGACCATATTGGAACTATTGAGGTTGGAATTGGTAAGGTTGAGTATGAAGGCACATTAGATGATTTATATAGAGATGACATTGACAAGTTTATTGAGTATAATTTGAATGATGTTAAGATTGTCAAGGCTCTCGATGACAAACTAAAATTAATAGACTTGGCAAAAGGTGTATGTCATTTAGGTAGGATACCTTATGAAGAGGTTTATTTCAGTTCTCGTTATATTGAAGGTGCGATGTTAGTTTATTTAAAAAGTTTAAATCTAGTAGCTCCAAGTAAAGCCCATGATGTCAGTTATGATGGTTCGGAAGGTAGATATAGTGGTGCTTACGTGAAGAGTCCTGAACCTGGTTGTTATGATTGGGTGTTTGATTTGGATTTGACTTCTATGTATCCATCAATCATTATGAGTTTAAATATGTCTCCCGAAACCAAAATAGGTAAGATTAATGGTTGGGATGCGGAAGAATTTATCAAAGGAGTTACAAAGACATATTCTGTAGAAAAGAATGGTAAGATAATTAGACGATTCAGTAATGGAGAGTTAAAAGATTTCTTCAATAAAAATAATGTTTCAATATCATCCAATGGAGTCATATATGATTTATCCAAGAAAGGTGTTATACCTGCTATCTTGGAAAAGTGGTTTAATGAAAGAGTTGAATATAGAGCATTGTCTAAAAAATATGGTAAAGGGGGCGATGAAGAATTAAGTAGTCATTTCAACAGACGACAACACGTTCAAAAGATTCTACTTAATAGTTTATATGGAGTATTGGGATTATCAGTATTTAGGTTTTATGATATTGACAATGCCGCTGGTACTACAACTACTGGTGTTAAGTTAATTCAATTTACCGAAAAGGTTACGAATAATTATTATAATAAAATACTCAAAGATGATAAAGACTATTGTATTTATACCGATACTGATTCGGTATTCTATAGTGCTTTACCATTGGTCAAAAACAGATTACCAAATGCCGATACAACTGATGATAAGTTTATGACAGAACAAATTCTTGATATTGCTTCAGAGGTTCAAACATATATTAATAAGTCATATGATTACTTTGCTAAAAACTTCTTGAATATTCAAGGCGACCATCGTTTTGAGATTAAACAAGAGATGATTGCCAAGAGTGCATTTTGGGTTACCAAGAAAAGATATGGTCAATGGATTATTAACGATGGCGGTGTTCCATGTGAAAAACTTGATGTTAAGGGATTGGATATTGTCAGAAGTTCATTCCCACCCGCATTTCGTGATTTTATGACAAAGGTATTGAAAGCTATATTGGCTAAAGTCGATAAAGAAAGAATTGATGAGTTTATTTTGGATTTTAAAAAGAGTCTAAATGACCACGATATTACAAACATATCTTTACCAAGTGGTGTCAAGGGTATAAAGAAATACACGAAGAAAAAGACAAAACTTGGGTTTCAAGGTAAGTCTATGTTTACCGAAATGGAAAAGGGTGCGCCAGTTCACGTTAAGGCATCAGTTATCTATAATGATTTATTAAAACATTTTAAAGTCAATAATCATGAGCAGATTAGAAATAGTAGTAAAATCAAATGGGTATATTTGAAAGACAATCCATTTAATATCGATGCCATAGCTTACAAGGGTTATGATGATCCTAAAGAGATTATGGATTTTATTGCTCAGTATATAGATAGGGATAAGTTGTTTGATAAAGCCCTAAAGAAGAAAATAGAGTTATTCTATGAGAGTATGAAGTGGGATATGCCCATTGATAAAAAAACTTCAATAGAAAGGTTTTTTTGATGGGTACAGAAGTAGTAGGGGAAAGTAAGAGTATAGAGTATAGCACTCCGTTGGCTTTAGTTAATCCATTGATAGAAGAATTTGAATTAACAAGGGATGTTTGTGCTAGTAAATTAAATCATAAATTACCTGAGTATTGGACTAAAGAAGATAATGCTCTTACAAAAGCTTGGGGTGGTAATTGTTGGATGAATCCACCTTTTAGTAGAGATTTAAATAAATGGGTTAGAAAAGCATTTATTGAAACTATCCACAACGGTGGAACTAAAGTTTGTTTAATACCAGTTCGTAGTAATACTAAATGGTGGGCAGAAGTAGCACCACATTCCGAAATCCGTTTTATAAATGGAGAGGTAAATTTTAATGATGAGCCAAGAGGATTGTGGTTGCCGATGTCTATAATGATATTTGGAGAACAGGCAAAAAAAGGAACTTTTAGTTTTATAAATTATCGTGATGTAAAAAAAACTTCAATTGAAAGGTTTTTTTGATTGACTTTAATGAAAAAAATTCGTATATTAACACATAATAGGAGTAGTAACAATGAATAAAATAGTATTGGATACTTTTATCCAAAAATACAATCTTGGCGGAAATGTAAATTCTGTCAAATGGGAATCAAGTGGAGATACATTGTCCACTAGGTTTATTTCACCAGACAAAAGTTTATTGGGTGAATTAACTTTGTCAAAACAAACTTTACCAGAGTTTGAAGTGGGTGTTTATGACACACCATTGTTGTCAAAGATGTTAGGTACTTTAGCTGATAGTATTGATTTCAGTTTAATAACACCACCAAGTGATGATGAACAACCAGTAGCATTTCACCTAACAGATTCAGTTATTTCAGCTGATTATGTTTTGGCTGCTATTGGTGTCATACCAGATGTACCTGAATTAAAGAACATACCTGAGTTCAATACACTTGTGAATATCGATAGTCAGTTTATCAATTCATTCATTCGTGGTAAAGGTGCTTTGGCTGATGTTGATACATTTGCTATTAATCCAGTAGATGGTGGAGTTGAGTTTGTAATTGGATATAGTGATATTAATTCAAATCGTATTAGTATTAAGGCACAAAGTGGTGCGGTTAATATGACGGATTCAATCGTCTTTAATGCTAATCTGTTTAAAGAACTTTTAAATGCTAATAAAGAGTGTTCAAAAGCAACACTTCAAATTAGTGATAAAGGTTTGGCTCATATCGAGTTTAACGTTGATGACTTCAATGTTAAATATTGGTTAGTTTCACAACAGGTTTAATATGGAATCACATGGATTATTTGTAGAAAAATACAGACCACAAGATTTATCAACATATGTTGGTAATGAACATCTTAAATCAAAAGTAGAGAGGTTTATAAATGATGGAAATGTCCCACATTTACTTCTATATGGTAGAGCTGGTGGTGGCAAAACCACACTTGCTAAGATTATTGTTAATAATCTTGAGTGTGACTATTTATATATTAATGCATCGGATGAAAGAAACATAGATTTGGTTCGAGACAAATTGAAGACATTTGCTTCTTCAATAGGTTTCAAACCAATGAAAATAGTTATACTTGATGAGGCCGATTACTTAAATGTAAATTCTGCTCAACCAGCTCTACGTAATCTAATGGAAACCTTTTCTGCTCATTGTCGATTTATTTTGACTTGTAATTATGTGGAAAAGATTATCGATCCTATACAGAGTCGTTGTCAAACTTACAAAATAATACCACCAAGTAAGAAAGAAGTTGCTCTTCACGCTAAGACTATCTTGGAGAAAGAGAACATATCTTTTGACTTGGATGATTTGGCACTCGTGGTAACTGCAGGTTATCCTGATTTACGAAGGGTAATCAATGAGTTACAGAGAATGTCAATAGATGGTAAGTTGAAGATTGACAAAGACGGAATGTTACATAATGAGTTTAAACTTCAGTTTTTAGAGATGATTAAAAATAATTCTGATATCAGAGCAATTCGTAAATTGATTGCGGATAGTGGTTTTAGTGACTACACGGAATTATTTAGGTTTCTCTATGATGAAGTTGAAAACATAACAAGTGATAAGATGCCTGATGTTATATCAGAAATATCAAAGGGTGCCTATCAAGACGTATTAGTAGTGGATAAGGAAATTAACTTTATTGCTACCGTATCAAGCATATTGGAGAAATTAAAATGAGTTTAAAACCACAAAAACCACTACCAAAACAACAAGTTCAGGTAGATTTGGAAAAAGCAGAAACTATGACTTGTCTAGAATGTAATAACAAGATTTTCATTCAGGGATATGTTATAAAGAAAATATCAGCAATTATGTCACCAACTGGTCAAGAAGTTATAGCACCAGTTCAAGTCTTTAATTGTGGAAATTGCGGTGAGATACTACCATTAAATGAGATAAATGAACTTATTTAGTTGGATTAATGAACTATTTGTCGGTAAACGAGATTGGGATTCCTTTTCGGATGCCGACAAAAAGAAGTTTAGTCCATTTATGGTAAATCGTTATCTAAGTATGGGTGAGGACTTCTTACCTTTCGTAAATCATTTTCAAAAGTACACGATAGAAGTTATGCCACATAAAGCCGTGTATCAATTTTATTGTAGTTTACTACCAAAGAAAAAGACTTACTTAAAGTATTTGAGTGGTAAGAAAGAAAGGACAAATGATTCAGTTGTTCCTTTTATAATGAAGTATTTTGAAATAAGTAAACATCAGGCTGCTGAATATTATGATTTGATGTCAAAAGAAGAGTTAATATTGTTAGTGAAAAAGTTTGGAAAATCCGATAAGGAAATAAAGAAGATGAAAATTAGATGAGTAAGCTATGGATGGCTTTGGGTATATCATTATTAGGTCATGTATGGGCTTGGTTTCATATGCAAGGTCAGTTTAAATATGAATGGGCAAAAAGTATGTGGTGGGTTATATTAGGTGGAATTCCAATTAGTCTTGCTTTTTGGTATGGAACTAAATGGTATTATGAATATTTTGGAAATTACTGGTACGTAAGACCAATTGGATTTGGAATGGCTACAATAGTTTTTACCATATTGACTTATTTGGTTTTACATGAAGTACCCGACACCAGAACTATAATCAGCTTAATTTTATCAGTTATCATTATAGCAATACAATTATCACACTTAATCATAAAATAGGAAAAGTTATGAATATAAAAGAAAGAGAAATTGAACAAACAGTTAAAGATCCCGCCGATGATCCAGAAAGAAAAGAATTTTCTGTAGTCGAACAAATGGAACGGGAATGGCCTGAGATGACTAAAGAGTTCAAGCGATTACAAAGAGAGCAGTATGAATTGTTCTGTCAAAAACAGCAATCATATGGGCCAGGTAATATATCTGTTGGAACACAATTACAAACAAAAGAAGATATAAAGCTATCTCTTACTGGACTCTGGTTCAGGATTAATGACAAATGCCAGAGATTAAAAACAATGATAATGAACGATATTGAGAATACGGATGAGCCAATGGCAGATGCATATTTAGATATGTCTAATTATGGTATAATGGCAACAATCGTAAAAAATGGAAAATGGGGTAAATAATGAACGAAAAATATTGGGGTGAAAAGAAAGTACTCACGAAAAAAGACATACAAGTGAATGGTGGTAAACCAGAAAAGCATATAGCAGTTCATGAAAATAGGATTTATTACTACGCTGGTGTCAGTAGAGAGAGTGCAGTAGAATTAAATAAAAAGGTGGGTGAGTTAGAAAGTAAAAGTATAACATTGTCAAATACTTTAGATATAGACCCACCTACACTCAAAATATTGATAAATTCAGGTGGTGGTTCAATCACTGCTGGTATTTCATCAATGGATACGATATTGAGAACAAAAGTTCCAGTACATACTTATGTAGATGGATTTTGTGCAAGTGCCGCCACATTCCTTTCTGTAGTTGGTGATCATCGATATATGAGTAGAAATTCGTATATGTTGATTCATCAATTATCGACAGGATTTTGGGGAAAGTATTCTGAGTTTGAAGATGAGAAACAGAATCTTGATTTAATGATGAAAACCATTAAGGATGTGTATAAGAAATATACCAAAGTTCCAATGAAAAAGTTAGATAAAATATTGAAACATGATTTATTCTGGGATGCTAATACTTGTTTAAAATATGGTATGATTGACGAGATAATATAATGGGACACGTATCACATAGTCAGTTTGTAAGTTATAACGAATGTAACCTTAAATGGAAACTTCGTTATATAGATAAGTTAGGAACATTTACAGGTAATATTCATACATTGTTCGGATCAGCTTGCCACACCGTCATACAAGAATATCTCACGGTTATGTATGGCACTTCTATTATAGCCGCTGATAAACTTAATATGGAGTCTCGATTAAAAGAAGAGATGATGAATGAGTTTACAAAGATAAAAGAAAACCAAGAAACCTTACCCTGTAGTCAAGATGATATGATTGAGTTTTACCAAGATGGTTTAGCTATACTTGAACACTTTAGAAAACACCGCGGTAAGTACTTCATGAAGAAGAACTATGAATTAGTCGGTATTGAGTTGCCGATATTCATGGAACTACAAAAGAATGTAGAATTAAAGAGTTATCTTGATGTAGTCATAAGAAACAAAGTATCAGGTAGAATTACTATTATTGATTTAAAAACATCTACCAGAAGTTGGACGGATTTCCATAAGAAAAACTTTTATAAGAAAGCACAATTATTACTTTACAAACAATTTTATTCGGAGAAATTCAATGTACCGTTGGATAAGATAACGGTAGAATTTTTGATACTAAAGAGAAAGATAGCAAAACAAAGTGATTTTCCAATCAGTAGATTACAGAGATTTGAACCATCTAATGGGAAGCCAAGTGTTAATAAAACAATGAAGGCATTCACAGAATTTCGTGAGGCTATCTATGATGAAGAAGGAAACCATAAAACTAACAGAGAGTATAATGCCTCACCAGGTAAAGCCTGTAAGTTTTGTGAATTTTATAATACGGAGCATTGTAAATGGGGCAAGAAACTTTAAAAGTAGGTATTGTCGGTAGTCGTAAATACGAAAACCGAAGAAAGATTAAAGAATTTATCTTTAAGTTAAAGAATGATAAAGGAACAGATACCATAATAGTTAGTGGTGGATGTCCAGAAGGCGCTGACTTTTATGCTAAGAAATATGCTCTTGAATTAGGATTACAATATGAAGAATATCCACCGGCACATAAATCACATAATTTATATTGCCCACTACATGCGAGGAATTATAGTAAACCCTATAGTGTTAAAAACTTCTTTGCTCGTAATAAACAGATAGCAATTCATTCAGAATACGTTGTGGCATTCATTCCAAGGGGAATAAAATCAAATGGTTCTATGTCTACAATAAATTATGCTAAGAAATTTGGAAAAAAAACACTTGTTATTGATTAATGTTTTATATTTATATATATATAAAAGAGTAGTAAGGTTATGAAACAAGAAACAAAATTAACGTCAGTTAAAATAATAAAAAGTTTATATGAGCAATTTAAATTCAAAACTGTTAATTCTTCAATGAATTTACAAAAACTAGTCAATCGTTCAGTTCATCGGTATATTCACGACAACGCTATACAAGAACAAATAGAAACTTATGATAAACTATATGCAAGTGGGAGTCAGTTTTAATGATGCAACTAAGAAGTGATATTATTGATGCTCTTATAAAGAAATTTGAGAGTGCTATTTCTACACATAAAGTTAATGTGGAAATAATGCTAGAAAATACAGTTGGAGTTGGGGAACATTCTAATATTATAGAAACGATTGAAAATGAATTAGAGATAATTACTGAATATGATGATAAACTTAAAGTTTTGATAAAATACTTTACGGATACAAGTTTTAAGAAAAATAAGAAGAAGGTTTTAAATGGCTAAAAAGAAAATATTACTAATGTCAGATGACTTGAGGATGCATAGTGGTGTAGCTACTGTATCTAAAGACATTGTGTTTGAGACATTAAATGAATATGATTGGGTACAGATTGGTGGAGCAATAAAACATCCTGAACAAGGTAAGATTGTTGATATGTCTAAAGGTCTTGAAGAGTTTGGGATTAAAGATGGGTATTTGAGAATTTATCCAGTTGATGGTTATGGTAATGAAGATATATTAAGAGAAATACTTGCGGCAGAGAAACCTGATGCCATATTACATTATACTGATCCTCGTTTTTGGATTTGGTTTTATAATATGGAAGCAGAAATTCGTAGGGATATTCCAATTTTCTATTATAACATTTGGGATGATTTACCAGATCCACAATACAATACAAATTATTATAAAAGTAGTGATTTGTTAATGGGAATATCTAAACAAACCTATGGAATTAACAATCGTCTGTTGCCTGAGTATGCAGATTGGCAAACCACATTTGTACCACACGGTATTTCTAACAGAAGATTTCATAAAGTTCAAGATGATGATGTCAAGTTGATGGATTTTGATGAACAATTTGGATTATCGGATAAAAAGTATAAAATACTCTATAGTAATCGAAATATTCGTAGAAAACAACCGAATGATGTATTATTGGCTTATAAATACTTTATGGATGAATTAACTCCAGAACAACGAGATGAATGTGTATTGATATTCCATTGTGCTCCAGTAGATGATAATGGAACTGATTTGTCAAGAGTTCATAAACATTTGTGTCCTGATTATGATATATGTTTTACTTATGATAAAAGTGGACCATTTAGTGATGAACAAATGAATTTACTTTTCAATTCATCTGATGTTTATGTTAATTTGGCATCCAATGAAGGATTTGGATTAGGTAGTGCTGAGGCTCTTACGGTTGGTACACCGATTATTGTGAATGTTACAGGTGGACTACAGGATCAATGTGGATTTAGAGATGATGATGGGGAATTATTAACTGCCGAAGATTATATTGAATTGGGTACTAATCATAGGGGTAAATACAAAACTCATGGTGAGTGGGTAAAACCAGTATATCCAGCTTCAATATCACTACAGGGTTCACCAATGACACCTTATATTTGGGATGATAGATGTAATCCTGAAGATGCCGCCGTAAGTCTACGTGAATTTTATGATTTAGGTAGAGAAGAAAGAAAAAGACTTGGTTCATTGGGTACTGAGTTCTGTAAAGAAAATCAAATGACAAGTGAAGAAATGGGTAAGAACTTTATTAAATCCATGAATGGGGCATTTGATAATTGGAAACCTAAAGGCCGTTACACTATGGAGACAGTATGAAGAAATTTGTTTTAATGATTGCACCTTTTAATACTCGTAGTGGTTATGGAGATCACGCAAGGTCAATATTTTATTCCATAATGGACAGAGATGATTTAGATATTAAATGTGTTGATGTCAAGTGGGGTAATACTCCAAGAAATCACTTAAATCCTAAAGTTCCAAGGCATAAGAAATTGTTAGATACATTTGTTGATGGAAACGATATTAAACAACAACCCGATGTATTGATAGATATTAGAATACCTAATGAATTTGTAAATGGTGCTAAATTCAATATCGGAATTACGGCTGGTGTAGAAACTGATGTAGTTTCTCCTGAGTTTTTGACTGGTATGAATAAAATGGATTTGAATATAGTTCCATCTAATTTTACTGCCAATACATTTAAAAAATGTAATTTTGACCAAATGCAAGATACGCCAGATGGTTCAAAACAAAAGGTAGCTGAAATTAAGTTAGAAAAGCCAATTGATGTATTGTTCGAGGGTGTAGATACGGATGTATATTATCCAATGGATAAGTATCAGATTAAATCAGAATTCACGGATGAATTAAATGACTTAATTAAAGAAGATTTTGCCTATCTACACGTTGGTCAATGGGGTAAAGGTAATTATGGAGAAGATAGGAAAAATATACCATTGATGATTAAATGTTTCTTACAGGCATTTTCAAATCGCCCTAATCCACCAGCATTGGTCTTAAAGGTTAATGGTGCTAATTTTTCTATTTTGGATAAACACGAAGTTGTTAAGAATATTAATCAAATTAAAGATGAATTTTCACAAGTTGATAATTTACCGAATATTTATTTAATACATGGTGATTTGACTATTGAAGAGATGTCTTTATTGTATAATAACCCTAAGATAAAAGCCTTTTTAACTTGTACTCACGGTGAGGGTTATGGTAGACCTATGGCCGAGGCAACTTGTTGTGATTTACCAGTTATCGCCTCGGATTGGAGTGGTCATTTAGATTTCCTAAGTGATAAAGACTCGTTGATGATTAATGGTTCTTTGACAGAAGTTCCAGACTCTATGATATGGAAGCCAATTATTATCAAACCATCAAAGTGGTTTAGTGTGAATGAAGTTGATGTTGTTAGGAAATTGAGAATGTTTTATAAAAAACATAAATTGATAACCAAGAAGGCAAACCGATTAGGTAAGAAAAATAGACGAGAATTTTCACTAGAGGCTATGTCAGAACAATTTAACAAAACACTTGATAATGTTTTACAAAGTATACCACAGGCAGTTAGTTTGAAATTACCTAAATTAAAGAAGGTTGGTGGAGAAACTTCACAACCGGCAAAGATAAAATTACCTAAATTAAAGAAGGCGACGTGATGGATCCAATGACTTTACAAGTAGCCTGTCCTTGTTGTTTAGAAGATGAAATAGATATCGATGATTCTTTAGTTTTACTTGGTGATGAAGAACAGAATATGCAGTGTTTACATTGTGGTTATGCTTCAAATAAAACTATGAAATCACATATTAATGATAATCCATTTCCACAAGAATTTAAAGACGTATGTAGGAATTTAAACACTAGGTGGTGGGCCCCATCAGTATTTACAACGGAGAATTATATGGTAGTTCCATCAGTAGAAGAAGAAGTACTGAAGTGGAGATTATTTGCTAAAACTGATGCAGAAACCGAAGTTTTAGTACCACACTTTAGTGATGCATACAAGATGGTAGAAAAATTGGAGAAGACACTTGGCGAGTCGTTACAACAATCGTAAGATAATTTTATCAGAACAGACATTACCTGTAGGTAAATTGTTACCTGGTATGATTGTAACATTTAATTACTCCGAATCAGGTGTTAAGGATCCAAGACCTGTTTTATTATTCTTACATCGTGATAGAGAAACTAACTTACTAGAGGGTTTGAATATTAATTATATCAACTCAAGTAAGGTGAAAAAACTATTTAGTGTTATTGATATGAAAAAAACCGAAGTGGACGAGAGAGAAAATCTAATATCATTGAAAGAAAATTATTTTAGAATACAAATAGCTAATTCAAAGAAACGTTCTGCTATGACTACCAGTAGATTTTATTCAGATGTTGTTCTTGCTGATAATGTATTTAAACAAGCATATCGTAGTTACAAAACAACTAAATTGACAGCATTAAAGGTTACAAATATTAAATTAGATATGGTTGGCATTAGTGAAGATTAGTTATTCCATATTAACTCATAACGAAACGAATTCATTAGAAGAATTATTAAAGTTTTTAATCAAACGAAAACAACCTGAAGATGAGATTGTAATACTTGATGATTACTCCGATGATGAAAAGACAAAATCCATATTAGATTTCTATGTATCCGCTCACGACATAGTTTTTGAACAACGAAATCTATTGGGTGATTTTGCATCACAAAAGAATTACTTAAAGGGTATGTGTAGTGGAGATTATAGTTTTAATTTAGATGCCGATGAGTTAGTTACTCATTGGTTCATGAAAGACATACATGAACTACTTGAAGGTAATGAAGTTGATTTAATTTATGTTCCGAGAATAAATACCGTAGAGGGTTTAACTGAACAGCATATTAAAGCTTGGCATTGGCAAGTAAATGAAAAAGGTTGGGTAAATTATCCTGATTGGCAAGGTCGTATTTTTCGTAACCGACCAAATATTCGTTGGGAAAAACCTGTACATGAACAACTAACAGGTTTTCAGACATATGCTCATTTACCAATGGAACAAAAGTATTCTATTGTACATCCTAAAACGATAGATAGACAAATAAAACAAAATATGAAGTATAATGAAATATTGTTTTGATATAGATGGTACGATATGTACTACTAATTGTCACTATAAAGATGCTAAACCATATCAAGAAGTTATTGATTGGATAAATAAAAAATACGATGAAGGTCATCAGATTACATTATTCACATCAAGAGGAACATCTTCTGGTGAAGATTGGTTTTCTTTTACTTTAGAACAAGTAGAGGGGTGGGGTATAAAGTTTCATAGTCTAAAATTAGGTAAACCAGCATATGATTTGTTTATTGATGATAGAGCTATTAACAATGAAGATTGGTATAAAAAAGAAGGTTTGAGTGTATGAATGTTTTATTGTTAGGTGCTGGCGGTCCTGCTTGTCATGGTGCTATAAAATCATTACGGGATATTGATTTTGATGGAAAAATAGTTTCGGTAGATTGTAATCCTTTATCTGCTGGTTTTTATTTATCCGATTCATATTATATTGTACCTAAAGCTTCAGATGATACTTATATAGATGAATTGTTAAAGGTAGTAGAAAAAGAAAATATTGATATTATTTTACCAACAAGTTTTAGTGAAATAGTTACCATAACAAAAAATTCGGATAGGTTTAATGGGGTTAATTTATTTATGTCAAATTATGAGTCGATAATGATTTGTTCGGATAAATTAAAGTTCTATGAAAAATGTAAAGAAAATTTTCCATTCCCAAAATCTACTGATAAATTTATACCTGTTTTTGCAAAACCTCGTGATGGTAAAGGTAGCAGAGGTATAAAATTAATAGATGATTTTGAAGAAAATTATATTTACCAAGAGTATTTACCAGGAACAGAGTATACAATAGATGTTTTATCGGATATGAACTCTGAAGTATTATCTGTTATTCCAAGAGTTAGATTACAAACGAAAGCTGGTATATCTACAAAGGGTAAGATAGTTAGAAACGAAGTTATAGAAAAAGAATGTAGTGATATAGTTAAGTTTTTAAATTTAAAAGGTGTTGTCTGTGTTCAAATGAAAGAAGATAAAGATGGGAATCCAAAGTTTATAGAAATAAATCCAAGATTCGGTGGTGGTACTTTTTTTACAACTCTTGCCGGTGTAAATTTTGTTAAGATAATATTGGATATAGTTGAAGGTAAAGAAGTGGAAGTACCAGAACCTAAAGAGATAACTGTATTGAGATATTTTGATGAGGTAGTATGTTAGACTTATTTCTTGATGCTACTGATATAGTGTGTTTATCACCTCATCCAGATGATTGTGAATACGCTGTTTCTGGTACTATATCAAAATATTACGATACTACTTTTTATGTAATAAATATTTCTTCTGGTGGTAAGTATAGTTCATATGGTGATCAAAGAATTGAAGAAGTAAAAAAGTTTTGGTCAAGTTATGATAATGTAGAATTAATATTTTTGGGAGTGGATTTTATCCGTGATGTTCAATGTGATTCTTTTATATCTAAAATAGAAAAGATATTATATCCTGATTGTTCTCCAAGTATAATCTTAACACCATCATTTGATGATACTCATCAAGACCATAGAAAAATAAATGAAATAGCAAATTCATTAACTAGAAGTAAAAAGATAGGGTTGGTGGAGTATATGACGCCAAGTACTAAAATAGGTTGGGTGCCAAATATGTTTGTGGATATTAATGAACATATAAAGATTAAAAAAGAAAATTTATTTAACTCATTTAAAACTCAATTAGATAAGCCATATTTTACAGATAAAGTTTTTGATTCATATCATTGTAATTATCAAACCATGAAACGTGATTTAGATAATGTGGAATTTTTTAAAGTAGGGGCATTGTATCAATGAAGAAAAATGTAGTATTCTGGATAGGTGTTAAGAATGAAAAATATTCTCAAAAATATGGTGGATGGGAATGGATGGATATCACTAGAAAGTCTTGGGAATATTGGTGTAAAAAACATGATGTGATATTTTTTCCAATGGAGAAGCCAATAGAAGAAGATTTAACTAAGTTTAGAATCAATTGGCAAAAAGCTATTTTTTGTTTTGATATATTAGATGAAGCTGGGATAGATTACGACCAAATTTATTTAGTAGATGGGATGAATATAATTAAATGGGATACGCCAAATGTATTTGAATTGACAAATCATAAGTTTACTGCTTGGAGAGACACCGATAACTTAGGGTGGACATATAAAAGTATAGTTGGGTATAATGATTTCTTTGGTGGTTATGAATTTGACAAACAGAAGTATTTTAGTTCAGGTTTGATAATTTTTAACGAACAACATAAAGAAGTTTTTCGGTCATTTAAAAAAATGTACCATAGAAATATAGATGAGTTTGTAGATTTACAAGATAGAATTGTTAGAAAGGGAACAGAACAAACTCCATTGAATTATCACATACAGATGAATAATGTTGAGATAAATTTAGATTTACCATTTACTTATAAACTTACACATATCCATCGAAAGGAAATGTTTAATCATAATTGGCAATTACCAGGTGAGACTACTCCATTTTTTATTAAATATGGTCATGTTTGGGGTTTTAGTGGATTGCCTAAAGATCAAAGAACTCAAATGATAAAACAAACTTGGAATATAGTAAAGGATAATTATGTCTAATATTGTTTTTATAGTAAATTTACCAGAAACTAAAAAAGTTGATAGGAACAAACCTTATCAGTTTTCAATTGATAGTTGGAAGAGATGGTGTGATGAGACGGGTAGAGCTAAGCTTGTTGTGTTAGATGAACGTATATATCCTGAAGATTATATGAATGCCAACTGGCATAAACTATTCGTATTTCAATTACTTGAAGAAAGTGGTATAAGTTACAATCAAATACTCATAGCTGATGCTGATACAATTATCCATCCTCAGTCTCCAAATCCTTTTGAATTGACAGATAATAAGTTTTCTGTTGTACCAAGCTATGGCAGTTTTGATTGGGTGTGTCGAAGTATAGAGAATTATAAGAAGCATTTATTTCCTGATATTGATGTACCACTTTGGGAATATTTTAATTCTGGTATCATCATTTGTAATAAAAAACATAAAGATTTTTATGATAAGATAATTGATTTTTACTTGGATAATAGAGATAATATTGTTAAATTACAAGAAACCTATGGTGTTGGAACTGATCAACCTATACTTAACTTTTTCGTTCAAAAAGAAAATGTTGATTGTAAGTATTTACCATACGAATGGAACATGCAAGATATGAATAGAACTGAGTTATTAGATGAAGATTTGACTTTTACAAAGATAGGTTGGATTTATCATTTTAATGGGATACCAAATAATAAAGAAGATAGATTAACTTTACATTGGATGAAAAAAACATACGAGCATTTTTATGGCAACTAAACTAAATAAAAAATATGTAATCGGAACTCACGTTATGTGGTTCGAGATTGAAATGTATGCCGACTTTATCGATGGTATGGTAAATCTATTGGAAACTGTAGAAAATAAAGAAAATGTAACTATTGATTTATGTTTTAATCTATTAGAACATTTTGAAAAAGTCGATATCGATAAAATCAAAAAACACGAGTTACTTATTAAGTTTAATAAAGGTGTGGCTACATTAGAGGATATGGGATTTATTGTCAATCAACAAATTAAAGATGGTGACGAGTTCTACTTTCATGCGGATTATAGAAGAGATTTGAACTACAATTATTGTAAAAAAGTTGATTATGTAATGTGGGGTGAAACGGATAGTTTTTTTCCAAGAGAAGCATTTCAAGTGATAGAAACCCTAGCAAACTATACTAATGAACAAAATATTCATAGGTATCTGTTGAGTTTTTCTGATAGAAAGATGTGGGACGCTAGTTGGGATCCTTTAGTTCATCTTGATTATCGAGACTTAGAGTTTGTAGATGATAAGGATGGTCATTTAAATCCAAATCAAGCAAAATCACCAATGTCGATTGAAAAAATGAATGAAATAAATGGTAAGGTTGATGATTTTGATTTTTCATATATTAATTATCCTAAACTAAGTGGTGCTTGTTTGGTATTATCATCGGACTTTATTAAATCAGGTATTAATATTCCATCTTGTTTATTGTACAATGATGATGAGGGACTATCAATTATGTCACAAAAATTGATGGGAGATAACTACTTACAATTTATATGTCAGAATATTTTACACGTTCATGCAAGAAGACACCCTCGGAAAAGGATGTATGTCAAAGATGAAGATAATCCATATTCTTTTTTAAATAAAAAGAATAATGATTTTCAAAAGTTTTTAAAAATGTCAAAAGAAAATATACAGACTCTTGCGAATGGTAATGGAAAATTTAAAGAGTATAATGATTTAAAAAACGAATTGGAGTTAAAATGAAAAGAGCATTAATTACAGGTATTAACGGAATGGATGGTAGTTATCTAGCTGATTTACTTTTAGAAAAAGGTTACGAAGTATATGGTATGGAACGCCGTTCATCGTCTAAGAATAGAACCAACACAGGTCATCTCGAAGGTAAAGTTACTTTCGTTAATGGTGATTTGACAGACCAAAATTCTTTATTGAGATGCTTGAAAGAATCTGATCCAGATGAAATTTATAATTTAGGTTCACAATCATTTGTAGGAGAGAGTTGGAATACTCCAGAACAAACAAGTGATGTTACTGGTATGGGTGTATTAAGAATGTTGGAAGCTATCAGAGAGTATGGCAAAGATATAAAGTTTTATCAAGCGTCAACATCTGAAATGTTTGGTAAGATGGTAGAGAATCCAGCTAAAGAAACTACACCATTTTATCCACGTTCACCTTATGGAGTTGCTAAATTATATGGTCATTGGATGACAAAGAACTACAGAGAGTCTTACGATATGTTTAATGTTAGTGGTATTTTATTTAACCACGAATCAGAAAGAAGGGGTATCGAGTTTGTTACGAGAAAGGTAACTGATGGTGTAGCTCGTATTCATTTGGGATTACAAGATTATATTACTTTGGGTAATTTAGATTCCAAACGAGATTGGGGATATTCACCTGATTATGTGGAGTCAATGTGGTTAATGCTACAACAAGATGAGCCAGATGATTATGTAATTGCCACAGGTGAAACCCATACAATTAGAGAGTTTTTAGATATTGCGTTTAAGTGTGTTGATATAGATGATTGGGATAAATATGTAAAGCAGGATCCAAGATTTATGAGGCCTGCTGAGATAGATGTTTTATGTGGTGATTCTACAAAGGCACGTGAAGTTTTGGAGTGGAGTCCGAGAACTTCTTTTGAAGAAATGGTATCTAGGATGGTTAAAAATGATATAGAGTTATTGTCTTGATAAAAATAAAAATATTCAACCCATTGGCTGGAAAAAATAGGATATCCTTTCAAGGGTTTTTGATGATGCAAAATATGTTGAAGGATTACAGTATCGAGTTGACAGAATCGGATGACTTTGATTATGCGTTTTTGGGTGCTGATGATATACTTGATAAGTCTATTGGACTACAAGAAAGTATAGAGTATGGATTAAAAAATATAGATAAGTATGCTCGTGGTGGGGATTGTTTTATATTTGATGGTTCAGATTCAACTTCTCTGATGGGTTCTTACGAAGTGTTAGAGCAGAGTGATGCTAGGTTTTTATTTAAAAATCAGACATTAAAAAATCGTGAAGACTATAAAGAAAAAACATCATTTAATAAATGGTTCTTTGGTAATGGTTCTGATTTAGATTTGGGATATGATATATCAGAAGAGAATTGGAGTAGAATAAAACTGTCAGGTTGGAACTTAGGTTATATGGCACCTCAAGGTTTTAGACCAGAAGTTCAGACGTGGCATTCCATCAATCCAAATAAGACGATAGATTTATCTGCTATATATTCTGCTGACCATAAACCTAGTAGTGACCATTATGCTGAGAATGCTTCATATTATATGAATCATAGACATGGTGCTTGGAATGTTATTGGTGATAATCCAGGTTATACTTTTCGTAAAGATAAATTACCTTATCAAGAATACATTCAATCTCTGTATCAATCCAAAATGGCTCTGTCACCATTCGGCCAAGGAGAAGTTTGTTATCGTGATTTTGAAATACCTGAGTTTGGTGTTGTTATGATTAAACCTACTATGGAAAAAGTTAGTACTCACCCTAATCCTTATATAGAGAATGAAACTTATATACCTGTTGATTTGGATTGGAAAAATTTAAATGAAATTGTAATAAAAATGCTTGATAGTCCTGATAAATTGTCGTATATTATAGACAATAATAGAAAGGTTTATGATGAGTTATATTCAGCTCATAACTTTTGTATGTATTGGTATGACTTTTTTGTAAATTTAAGTGGAGTAGAAAATGAGTAAATTTGCTTTTATTGTTGATGCTTGCGCAGTACCATCTTATTATGTTAAGTCTGGTAAAGGTTATAAATATAATGGTAATGAATTACTAGTTGACCATTCCGCTTGTTTTTCAAATTCAACTATGATTGGTATGTGGTCTTATCCATTTATATTTGATGGTTGTTTTTTGAATTGGTCAGAGTGGGGAGATTCTTTACCTGATTATGAATTAGAGACTATTATAGTTGCTATAGAAAAGAATTTTGATTTATATACTGTAAAAAAATTAAGAGATAAATATCCTAATGCTGTTATTATTGGTATGATAAAAGAAATATTTGTAGGACAATCTACTTCATATGGTCCAACTGCCAATTTTGATAGCGAGAAACATAAAAAGAGAATAGAATTTTTAAATCAATGTGATGCTATAATTCAACCATTTCCAAAACTTGAAGAATCACCGTTAACTCATTTGATTAATGATTGTAGTGATAAGAATATAGTATATGTTCCTTTTCCTGTTGATGTTGATTATATATATGATAAGTTTTATAAAGAAGACAGGTTTGAAAGTATATTTGTTTATACCACACCAATACATGGAAGAAGATCAAATACTTTAGAATTTGCTAAATATATAAGTGATAAATATGGTATTCCATATCATGAAAAACCAAAACAAACAAATGGGTTTAATGTACAATTAAATCAATTTTATGAATCTTGGTCTAAATGTACTTTTCATTTTAATCTTGATCCGGTTGATTGGTTTCCAGGATCACAAGCTGTACAGGTAGCTTCTGCTGGTGTTATAAATGTGGGTGGTTTAAATGATAGTCATGTTCATTTGTTTCCAGAGTTAGCTACTAATGATACTAATATTTTAGAAACGAAAATAAATAAAATAATTACGAATCAACAGTTTAGAATTGATGTAATGACCTATGCTTTTGATAAGGTACAAGAATTATACAGCTTTAATACTGTAAGAGAACAAATTGGGAGTATTTTATCATGAAGATAGGATTAGTTGGAATTGGCGTTGTGGGTGGTGCACATAAGTTTGGATTTGAAAAATTAGGTCATGATGTTAGTTTTCATGATACGGCTTATGATACTAAATTAGAGGATGTATTAGATACAGAGGTTGTTTATATTTGTGTTCCAACACCATCAACTCCAGATGGACAATGTGATACTTCAATTGTAGAAGAAGTCGTTAGAGATTTAGTCCAAGCTGGATATTCAGGTGTTATTGCAATAAAATCTACGATTAAACCTGGAACAACACAAGAAATGTGTATAACATATAATACACATCAAATTTGTTTTTGTCCTGAGTTTTTACGAGAAAGATCAGCTGAAACTGATTTTATAGAACATAATACATTATTAGCAATTGGAACAGATGATGATGAGGTTTATGATATAGTAAAAAGAAGTCATGGTGATTATCCTAAAAATTTTGTGAAGATGACTTCAACTGAATGTGAAATTTTAAAATATTATTCGAATGTTTATAACGCTTTGAGAGTTATTTTTGCTAATTCAATGTATGAATTGTGTAATAGTTTTGATGCTGATTATGATATGATAAAAAATTCATTTGTCAAAAGAGGAACTTCAACTGGTAAGTATTTAACGGTTAATAAAAAATGGAGAGGTTATGGTGGAGTTTGTTTACCTAAAGATACTAAGGCTATTATTTCTTTGGTTGAACAATTAGGATTAGATTTAGATTTATTTAAAACAATAGATAATGAGAACGATAAGTTTTTAACTACCGTTCCGGGGGGTATGAGAGATGAGTAATATATTAGTTACAGGAGATAGAGGTTTTATAGCTGGCTATCTAATAGAAAAATTATTAAATGAGAATCATACTGTTATAGGTATTGATAATGATTGGAAGTATGGATTTCAAGAAAAAAGTTTTGATAATCATAAAAATTATATTCATTACGATGGTGATGTGAAAGATGTTAATTTATTGACATCTATTTTAGAAAAACATAAAGTTGAATATTTTATAGCAGCAGCAGCTTGGATAGGTGGTATATCTTTCTTTCATAAGTTAGCATATGATTTACTAGCAGAAAACGAAAGAATATTTGCTTCAGCATTTGACTCTGCTATATTTGCTCATAAAAATTTATCTTTAAAGAAAATAGTTGTAATATCATCTTCAATGGTGTTTGAAAATACAAAAGTATATCCAACACCAGAATCTGAAATTAGTAATTGTCCACCACCTGATTCTACTTATGGATTTCAAAAATTAGCAACAGAATACTTCTGTAGAGGCGCTTGGGAACAATATCAACTACCATATACTATTGTTAGGCCTTTTAATGCTGTTGGGATAGGAGAGAAGAGGGCTAAGTTAGATGAGGAAGTTAAATCAGGAAATATAAAACTTGCTTTTAGTCATGTGGTTCCTGATTTGATACAAAAAATATATAAAGGACAGAACCCTTTATATATTTTAGGTAACGGTAAACAAGTTAGACACTACACATATGGTGGTGACATAGCTGATGGTATTTATGAGTGTATTTTTAATCCAAAATCAGTTAATGAGGATTTTAATATTTCTAATAGTGTATCTACTGATGTATTAACTTTAGCTGAAATGATATGGGACAAGTTAAATATTGAAAGTGAGTTTCAATATGTATGTGATGACCCGTTTTCATATGATGTTCAGAAAAGAGTTCCGGATGTAAGTAAGGCTAAAGAACTTTTAGGTTTCGAAGCAAAGACAGATTTAAATTCTATCTTAGATGAAGTTATTCCTTGGGTTTGTAAAATGGTAGACGAAAATCAGATATGAAAGTAGGATTTGCTATAACATCTCATTATTCTGATGAAATAAGACCACAAGGGCGAGAGATATTAGATAGGCTTATTGAATCTATAATCACAAATTGTGAATATGATTTTAACATAGTAATAGTTGATAATCAATCTGAACATGAGTTGTCATATCCAGATGATGATAGAATATCATATATTAGAATAGATGACCAATATGAAAAGGGGTTGACTGGTGCTTGGAATGTAGGTATAAAGGAGTGTTATGATTTAGGTTGTAAATTAATCTTAAACTGTAACGATGATTTATGGTTTGACGATAGTATAAATAAGTTAATTGGTTATGTTGAAAATGATATGAATGAAGATATAGTGTATACCGCTTTAACTGATGGTATTTGGAATCACCCTCAACAGTCAGATAAACCACAAAGTGGTACACATACATTACATTGTGGGGGTGATATGAATAATACTGTTGCTGGATTTTTCTTTGGTTTTACTAATGAACATTATGATAAGTATAAGTTTACAGAAGATGAATATTTTAACAAAGATAATAAATATAATGGTGGAGATGGAGTATGGGGTGGACAAGAAGGTCAGTTTCAAGAAAATGCTGAGAAGGGTATGTGTGGTTTGATAGTAAAAGAATGTTTTGTTAAACATGACAAGTTTAGACATTGGATAAAAGCAAGGAACGTGCAAAATGAAAAGAAGTGATATAATAAGTTTTTTTATAGATAAATTTAAATATAAAACTTATTTAGAAATAGGTGTTGATCGTGGCTTGACTTTTAACGATATAAAAATAGACTCAAAGATTAGCGTAGATCCTGGTGATGGTCGATATTCTCACGCTAAACCAACTTATAAAGTCACATCAGATGAGTTTTTTGAGAATATATGTAAAGAAAAGCGGTTTGATATAATATTCATAGATGGCCTACATCATTCTGACCAAGTAGATAAAGATATAAAAAACTCTTTAAATGTGCTTAATTTGAATGGTATGATTTTATTAGATGATGTTAACCCATTACAAGAAGAGTATCAGATAGTCCCAAGACAAAAGGGGGGGTATTGGAATGGAGATGTTTGGAAAAGTATTGTTCAATATAGGAATGAATCAAATAGTTTTGGATGTGTGTCTTACCAAGTAGATGAGAATATAACTTTTTCATTTATTAAAGAAACGATACAGAGTAATTTTAGTTTACAAGTTCCATCTGAGTTAACCTATAGTTGGTTTAATGAAAATAGAAAAGATGCTTTAGGATTGATGGATGATTTTAGGAGTATACAATGAAAATGTTAATAACAGGTGTAGCTGGTCTTTTAGGTTCAAGATTAGCTGATTGGATAATAGAAAATACTGAACATGATATTGTTGGTGTAGATGATTTGAGTGGTGGGTACATGGAAAATGTACACGAAAAAGTAGAGTTTCATCAGTTTGATATATCAAATGAAAACACTTTTGAAAAGTTAGTAGAATCTACAAGACCAAATGTCATATATCATTTTGCTGCTTATGCCGCTGAAGGTTTAAGTCCTTTCATGAGGTCTTTTAACTATAAAAATAATTTAATGTCTACTGCGAAGGTGATAAATGCTAGTATAAACCATGATGTACAGAGATTAGTATTTACATCTACAATGGCAGTTTATGGTCATGGTAATCCACCTTTTGATGAGAATGATATTCCATCTCCTATAGATCCTTATGGTGTAGCAAAGTATGCTTGTGAAATGGATATTAAAATAGCAGGTGAGCAACATGGATTGGATTGGTGTATTATCAGACCACATAATGTTTATGGTGAGAAACAAAACATATGGGATAGATATAGAAATGTTTTAGGTATATGGATGTATCAATATATGAATGGTGATAATATGACTATATTTGGTGATGGTAAGCAGAAGAGAGCATTTAGTTATATAGGTGATTGTTTAGAGCCTTTGTACAAAGCAGGATTTGATGAGAGAGCATCCAAGGAAATAATAAATCTTGGTAGTGGTACATTTTATACAATTAACGAAGCGTGCGAAATCTTGAAGGGTGTAATTCAAGGTGGTAGTTCTATATATCTTGAATCAAGACACGAGGTTAAGAATGCCCACCCGACTTGGGAAAAGTCTATGGATATATTACAATATGAAGATAAAACTGATTTGAAAAATGGTCTTAAAAAAATGTGGTCTTGGGCACAAGAACAAGCTGATAGAAAAAGGAAACATTGGGAAATATATGAAGTTGAGAAAAAAATATATAAATTTTGGAGAAAAAATGAAAAGAAATAAAATTAATCCTATTTTTACTGTAATTAATCATTATAGACCTATATCAGACAATGAAAAGTTAGTGGAACGTTGTCACGGAAGGACTCCCAAAAAAGGTAGAGTGGATGGAAGAGATTTATTAGTAAATTTTTTGGATTCTCTTAATCAGTCAGCTGAATTTGATTATGAAACTTTGATAGTAGATAATGCGTCTGATACAATTATTGATGAATTTGATATAGCTCTTACTCATAATTATATTTCACTTAAAGATGATAAATTTGGATTAACTCGTGCTTGGAATATGGCAGCAAGTTTTGGATATCTAAATGGTAATGATTTTATAGTTGTTTGTAATGACGATATTACATTTAATTCTTCTATAAATAATCTTTTTGATACTATTGAAAAGAGTGGTTATCCTAGTAGAGATACTTTATGGGGAGTAGTTTCAGATGGTGGGAGCAGTTATCATTATTCTACTAAATTAGAAGGTGGGATAAAAGATGTTACTGATTCTAATAATCATCCCGTTGATGGTGGATTACATGGATGGTTTTATGCTTTTCATAGAGATTATTTTAAGAAGTATAATATAGATGGTAAATTATTTGATGAAACATGGAAATGGTCTGGTGGAGAGAGATTTCAACACAATCATCGTTTGAGGGGTGGAAAACAATGTGTGGTTCTTTCTACATTAGTAAAACACGACAATGGTGGTTCATGGAGACATAATAGGGAGGATTGTAAATTATGATGAGATGGGACTTAATTAATTTTTTTACAAAAAAATTTAATTATAAAAAATATATAAATTTTGGTTAACTCAAGTAGAGTGGAAAAATGCATAAAATAACATCAGTAATTCCAACCTTTAATAATTTACCATTTTTAAAATTAACGGTACAATCAGTTAGACAGAATTGTCATTATAATGATATGCCTATCTTTATATTTGCTGAGAATTGTACAGATGGTACTAATGAGTGGTTAGCAGAAAATGCTGACAAACTTGGTATTGAATATTATGTAGAGACTGGTAATAAAGAACAACGTGGTATCGGTGGTGGTATTGATTTATGTGTAAGCCATGTCAAGACCGAATTTGTAAATATATTACATTCGGATTTTTGGGTAGGACCGAATCAAGACATTGAGTTGTTGAAATTATTTGAAGAGTTTCCTAATGATAGGTTGATTGCTTCATCCTTTAGAGTACAACCAAATATATTTCCAAACGATCCTCCTTATAGACCTGGCACTATATTTGTTGACGTTGACAAGTTTGGTTGTCATGATACTGATTTTGAACAGAATTATTTTGATGATTGGGCTGCTGAATTTACAAATGATAATGATGTACGAGTTAGGAAAGCTGGTGGAGCTGGATATTTCTGTAGAGTAGAAGACCATATTCATATAGGTGGTAATGATCCAAGATTTGAACCTATGTATTGGGAAGATAAGGATTTATTTTCACGTATGCAAATGGAAGACTATAAGTTCATAATGACGAGTAAATCTCTTATCTGGCATTTCACATCAAGAACATCAAGGTTTCCCGATGGCACAAAGACCTTAGATAATAATAAAAGACCATCACATTTAGTGGAGTGGGAGAGAAGAGCAACACAAAGGTTTATAGAGAAGTGGGGTAGATTACCCGAAGAAGATGCTGATAGTTTTGTTGTGCCAATAATTGGTACAAATAACCCTAATAGAATAGAGTGGCCATTTTAAATAAAACACTAATAATAGGACATCGTGGATATATAGGTTCACGATTGATTCAAGAGATTGATGCGGATGGAATTGATATCAATTGGTTTAGACCAGGTGATAACGATATTGATTTTAAAGATTTAACAAGAGAATATTATTCTGAGTATGACAATATAATTTTACTTGCTGGTCATTCAAGTGTAAAGATGTCGGAGAGTAACTTGAATAGTTGTTTTAATAACAATGTTAGGAACTTCATTGACTTATTAGAAAAGTTGGATAATCAGAAATTGATATATGCTAGTTCATCAAGTGTTTATGGTTCAGTTGGTGGTAAAACAGTAAATGAAAAATACTTTGGATTTGAACCATATAATCAATATGATATATCAAAACACGTGGCAGATTTGTATGCTCAAAAGTCAGATGTGGAATACTATGCTCTTAGATTTGGAACTGTAAACGGATACTCACCATTTCTGAGAAGTGATGTGATGATAAATGCCATGGTCAATAGTGCTATAAATGATGGTCACATTAAACTTTACATCAAGGATACGATGCGACCAATATTGGGGATAAATGATTTATGTGGTGCGATAGAATCCATAGTTGAATCGGAGGAAGATAAACGTGGTCTTTACAACTTAGCATCATTCAACAAGACAGCTGAACAAATTGCCTATGGAGTTGCTAGTGTCATGGGTGTTGAAGTTAAGGAGTTTGAAGTAGATCCAACACAAATAAAGAATACAAAAAATCAAACTAAAGCTTATAATTTTTCAATATCAACGTTGAAGTTTAGACAAGAGTTTAAGTTTAAATTTAAAGATACTGTAGAGAGTTTAACAAGGGAACTAAAATACAATTGGGATAAAATGGAGAAAACAAATAGAAGTGAAGCAAAAGATTATGAGTGAGTATAAATCATTAGATAGATGCCTATGCTGCGATTCTGAAAATATAAATGTATTATTGGATTTAAATGAACAACCATTAGCAAATTCATATCATAACGAAGATGAGAAGTTAGATGCATATCCACTAGGAGTAAACTTATGTAATAATTGTTATCATATTCAATTAACTCATATTGTCAATCCTGATTTATTATTTAAGGATTATCTATATGTTAGTGGCACCACAAAAACTCTACATGATAATATGAAATGGTTTGTTGATTATATACTTGAACAAACATCATATGGTAAAGGTAATAGTGTATTGGATATAGCTTGTAATGATGGAACACAATTAGATTATTTTAAAAATGTGGGATTCGATACATATGGAATTGATCCTGCTGAAAATCTATATGAGTTAAGTTCACAAAATCATAATGTGATTTGCGATTATTTTAATTCAGAACCATTTGGATTGTTTGATGTTATAACAGCACAGAATGTATTTGCTCACAATAGTAATCCAAAGGAATTTTTAGATGAATGTGAAAAGATAATGCATGATGATTCTGTACTTTATATTCAGACTTCACAGGCAGAGATGATATTGAATAATCAATTTGATACGATTTATCACGAACACGTTTCATTCTTCAATATAAACTCCTTTGTTGAGTTGACAAAGAGGACTAACTTGAATTTGGTTGATGTGGTAAAGACACCAGTTCATGGTATAAGTTATTTATTCAAGTTGACTAAAAATAGATTTGAAGGTAGAAGAGGAGTCTTCAATGAATTAGAGGTTGAAAGACAACGTGGTTTATATAGTAAAAAGACGTATGATAAGTATAAATTAAATGTATCAGAAGTTGTAAATGATTTTAAAGAATTGGTTGAAAATTCTAAGGGAGAGGGTTTTAAGTTAGTTGGATATGGAGCGGCCGCTAAGGGTATGACGTTCTTAAACTTTGCTGATGTTAAGTTGGATTTTGTTATAGATGACAATTCCCTTAAACAAGAATTGTATACGCCAGGTACTAATATATTGATTAAATCCGTTGAACATCTTAAAAGTTATGATGATGATGACAAAATATTATTCATCCCATTGGCTTGGAATTTTTATGACGAAATTAGAGAAAGGATTAAGGACGTTAGAGATAATGAGAATGATTGGTTTTTACGATATTTTCCAAAAGTTAAAGTAGAGAGGTGAGATGAGTTACATAACAAACATAGATACTCTTTCAGCATTGTTAGATAGGTTAATTTCCGAGAATATAAAATTACATTTTTTTAAGAAAGATGGAATAGTTGAAAATATAGAACATCAGGAGAAAGTTATATCAAAAATAAAAGATAGATTATTTGTTTTATTTGATGATGTTTATCATGGTGGAGAATATGATTATATATCAGAGAAGAGAACTTACAAGCCAGAAGATATAGTTGAAACACTTGAAGAGTTAATTCATAATGATATTACTACTGGTGAAGGTGATAGGGCTAATCTAAAAGAAGCCACATCAGACAATCCATCATTAGAACATTTTACAAGGAATCATAAGTTGATTAGAAAAGCTAATGAAAATAGAGCTGTTGCTAAGAATAAGTTAGATGAACAATTTAAAGGTTACATAGATGAGCAAAAAGACAATAAAAGTTAATTGTGAATTTGCTTCCGAGTTAATATGTGTTATACCTTATGTCAATTGGTTACATGAAAACAATCAATTAGATGGTGTTATCACGAGTAGGGGTATGAAACCATTTTATTATTTTTGTGATAATGTCGAAGAGAAATTTGAGTATAGAACATTTGATATTAATACTAATGGTCTTATCGATGTTCCAAACAATTGGGTACATCATAATACTAAAGCTGTGTTTGGTAAACTATATGAAGAAATGTCTAAGGAAGAACAAATACAAGCGAATGGAGTTTTAGATTATTCTGAATGGATACCACCATCGTATAAGAATTATTACAACGACAATACATTTGATAATTTAAAACCTTACGTTGTTATAAATAATAATTACAATATAGAATTTGGAAACGATATTACAGAGTCAAGAAGGTATTTTGATTTACAGACTTTAAGTGAGATGTTTTATTACTTTCAAGAGAAAGGTTACAATGTAATTTACAAAAGACCAGATAACACAGAATTTGCACCAGACCAAAACGAAATTGCTACCTTACAAGGTGGATATCAATTTTCTGAATTGACCGACCAAGGCACAATGAGTGACTATGGGTTATGTCATTACTATGATAATGTATTTAACATAAATGATATGGAGTATGATAACTATAACGAGTTTCAACTAAGATGTTTTTCTAATGCTGAGGGGTTCATAACAACTAATGGTGGTGGTGGAATTTTAACTTGCTATTTTGATAAAAAAGTGTTATTTTATGTACCACATGGAAAAGAATTAAGAGATGGTTATTTGACGAAAGAAAACTCTTATGTCAATAAATTGTCTAATGCTAAAGTTCATGTTGTCTTGGATAATGGGGACAATAATGATTATACAAAAATATTAAATAAAATGAAGGATATTTTTTAATGAAAATAAAACAAAAAATAGGAATAGTTGGTAACGGATTTGTAGGTTCTGCAGTTCGGTATGGATTTTCACCAAACGTTGGCGTTGATGCGGAAGTACGAGTATATGATGCAAATCCAAACAAATCAACTCATACATTAGAAGAAACAGTTAATGAATCTGATTTTATATTTTTATCAGTACCAACTCCGGCCAATAAAGATGGTTCAATTAATATTGATATTTTAGATAAAGCTTTAAATGATATAAACGAAGTGTTAGAAATAGATAATACTATATTGATTAGGTCTACTGTAATACCCGGTACGACACGAGAACTCCAGTATAAGTATAATCAGTTAAATTTATTATTTAATCCAGAATTTCTAACTGAAAGGTCAGCTAAGTTTGATTTTATTAATCAAAGTCGTTTTATAGTTGGTAGTAGTGAAAAATCACTCAATATGATGTGTGCTGAAAGATTTACTGATTTGATTAGAGATAGGTTTGGTGATTGTGTTGCAGTATTGGAAACCAATTACGAAACTGCGGAGATGATTAAGTATATGAGTAATTGTTTTTTTGCTACTAAGGTATCATTTATGAATGAAATGTATCAAATAGCCGAAAAGTCAAATGTAAATTGGGATGATGCCGTAGCTGGTTTTGTAGCTGATGGTAGAATAGGACACTCACACTTAAATGTACCTGGACATGATGGTAAGTATGGATTTGGTGGAAGTTGTTTTCCAAAAGACATACAGGCGATGATTGACTTTGCTGAAACATTTGGATTAAATCCAACTGTACTGAAAGGTGCTTGGGAGAAGAATTTACAAGTTAGACCAGAAGAAGATTGGAAACAACTAAAGGGAAGGGCAGTAACCGATGAGTGATAAAGTAATAAGTTTTATTCAACCCTCGCGTAATAATTTACGCTACTTAAAGTGGTCTTACAATAGTATCAGAAAGAACTTAGGATACAGACATGAGATTTGTGTGGCATCCGATTATTCTACGGATGGAACGGTGGAATGGTGTGAAGAAATATCTAAAAAAGATGCAAACTTTAAGTATATAGTAAATGATGGAAGTTGGTTCGGAGAGAATAAAGATGAACCAAAAAGAATGGGGCACACATTACTTTATGATCGGCTTATTAATAAGGTGGCAACTAATGATATAGTTATGATTTGGCATAGTGATATGTACGCCTGCCCTAATTTAGATACAGAGATACTTAAACATTTAGAACGAGGTAAGGTAGTGTCTGCTACTCGAATAGAACCACCATTACATCCAGACGGACCTGAAAAGATATTAGAGGATTTTGGTATTGAACCAGAGGAGTTCAAGGAACAAAAATTATTGGAATTTGCTGACAATATACAGACTGGAAGAGATGGTATATTGTATGGACCACTAGCATTAAAACAAGAAACATCAAAAGGAATATTCGCGCCTTGGGCTATATACAAAGATGACTTTGTAAGTATTGGTGGACATGATCCTTTATATGCTCCACAATCCAAAGAGGACTCTGATATATTCAATCGTTTTGTATTGGCTGGATATGAATTAATACAAACTTGGAAGGGGTTAGTATATCATATGACTTGTAGAGGTTCAAGATTCAAAGATGGTGCTATGAGAAATCCAGCAGGTCAAGTCTTTATGAAAAACAGAGAAAGTAGTGAGTGGTTAGCACAAAATCTAAGGAGTACTCGTAACTTCATTCGTAAATGGGGGCATATGGTAAAACATGATGAATATTTGAAACCTATAATCCCACCAAAATATGATATAGGATTTGTCGTAGAGAATTGCAGTACTGAGATGTTGAAAGAATTAGAGCCGTGGTGTAGTGATATTTATGGTGATTGGGTTGGTCATAAAGGTTATGGCGTAAACAAGTATATTGAAGAAGAACAAAAAGATACTCAATTTGATTTAAGTAAGAAAATACATTCTGACCGTATAAAACCAAAGAACAATGTGATTGTTAAGTTTGATTGCAACGAGCTCAATCAGGACAATTTTCAAATCATAGTTAACCTTTCTGAAATACTTCAAGAAAGTGGAGATGTTGGAGAAATGGAATTGGGTATTTTTAAATTAAACATCAAATCATTGAAAACATATGAAAAAGATTTGATTTTTTGTAAGAATAAGTAATATTTATAAGTGTAATAGGAGTTATATGATGGACAAATTAGGTTTATATATTAATAATTTAATGACAACAATTGTATCGAAAGATGAAAAGTTTTTTTTAAGAAAACTTGCATTTGATGAATTGTGTAAATTAAAAATGGATACGTCGGATTTTTTGGCAAGGTATGTTGATGAGTTTGATGGAATACCTGATGAATTAAAAGAAAAGGATACTAAACAACTAATACTAGAGTTCGGAGAACAAAATGAAAATAACAAGTGATGTATTGACTGAATTACAAAAGATTCGGTCAGCAATCGATGATGCTTATGAAAAACTTAATGTCATACTGTATGATAGAGTTACAGCAGTTAAGACTACTTATAAACCATCAAACCCGTCTGAAAAGGTAACTGAAAATTTTAGTTATATTTCAGAAAAGATAAGACTTATTCAAGAATCAGAAGTAATAGGTGAAGAATAATGGCAAACGATCACGCAAAAGATAGATATGATCCACCTGGTGTAGGTAGTGATTTTGATGAACATATATATGGTGATGTAGTTAGGGGTGAAGTCTTTAGATTAAAACCATTAAGTGCGGATAAAGTTTATCGTAAGGTAGATGAATATAATTGTCACGATATAATTGAAAATCAAACTAAACAATTTGATGCTAAGTTAAAAGTATATGTCAAGTCGTAATTTTGAAAAGCCTATAAAAATCCACGGCCGCAGAAGAGTCATCACTAAAAAGATGATTGAAGACGCTCAGGCAGTTACTAAATCCAATGCTGAGGCATCTCGTTGGTTAAGTATTAATTACCTAACTTATCGTAAGTATGCTAAGATGTATGGGTTATTTGAAGGTCATTTAAATCAACGGGGTATAGGGATCAAGAAGGGTTATGGTAAATACCGACAACCCTTGGATGTACTTTTAGCACGAGACAGAAAGAATAAATTAACAAGAAGGTATTTAAAGAAACGACTCATAAGTGATGGGTGGGTAGAAGAGGCTTGTAGTTCCTGTGGTTATAACGAAATAGTCATGGGTAGAGAAAGTGTTGCTCTTTTACTTGATTTTATAGATGGGGATGATGAAAATACTCAATTAGATAATATAAGGTTATTGTGTCCAAATTGTTATTTATCATACAATGGACAAATGCCATCAGCTGGAATATTTTACAAATGAAAAAACAAAAAGTAATGTTAATCAAAGATTTTCATAATGAAAATGGCACACTACACGCGGGTGAAAAAGTCACAATAGAGGACGTACATAATGGATACACTCGTGTTCAAAACAACATGGGACAAATATTTGTTGTTCCATCACATATATTAAAAGAAATTGCTTGACTCTTAACCTTTTTCTTCGTATATTAAATATATGAAAAAGGTTATAAATTGTTATAGAGAAAACAACCCAGTAATAAACAAAAAACCAAGAGAGGTTTCAGTTGAAGAAGGAATGGAAATCGCTACGGAATTATTCAACATACTCAATGAAAGGAAGGATGGTATTGGGTTGGCGGCTAATCAAGTTGGGATCGATGCTGCTGTTGCTGTACTTAATGTTCGGGAGCCGATTATTTTAATCAATCCCAAAATTGAAGAACAATGGGATGAGATTGATTACTACGAAGGATGTCTTAGTTATCCAAATAAGGGAATTCACACTAAACGATATAAAAATGTTATAGTAAAAACCGCACAATTAGAAAGTGGTTTGTACTTTAGTGGAGCACAATCACCTACCGATAGTAAAGGCAGTTGGGAAAAGGAACAAAGTAAATCAGAAGATGCTGATGAAAGATTACTTGAAGCAGTCTGTGTTCAACATGAGATAGACCATTTGATGGGAAAAACAATTCACGATAGAGAAAATAAACCAAAACCAATTAGAGTTAAAAAAGGATTTGGAAGAAATGAAATCGTTGGTATCACAGATGGTGATACCTACAAAGAAATTAAATATAAAAAAGCAAAACCACTTATAGATAGTGGTAAATGGGAAATTTATATAGGAAGCCCGATAACTTGAAAATATCTAAAATATATAATAGTATAAACTATTGGTTTGGAGTAGGTAGTAGAAAAGGAAAAGGTAGGAAATGGATAGAAAAAAATTCTACTGGTCAGGGTTTGATGGTTGGTAAAGTAAACAGCAACCTTCATCAATATTGGGATAAAACTAAAAAATTAACAAACAAAGAAAGATTAGAACGAATAAGAAATAAAGAAGATGATTGATAAAACAATAAAATTAACTGGTGAATATCCGATAGATTGTGAAGGTATTGATATATCTGTAGAAAAAGGTAAAATAAATACTGTAGCAATAGAAGATATAATACCCCACATAAACGAAACACCAATCACAGAACAGTCATTTATTGATTGTAAATTTGAAAGAGTAGATGTTTCGGCAGAAGAAAGTGGTGATGAGTCGTTTCATTATTATGTATATGAGTTTGGTGGTACTTATGACCCATCATTAATTTCGGCAAAGAACTTTACAGGAGTTCAGTTATTTAATGAAGAATATAAAACTTGGTATACCGAAGGTGAATTACAAATGTTATTTATGTTGTTCTGGAAAGAAGAAAATGAATTTGGGAAAATGAAATGAAAACAATAAAACTAACCACATTTAATGATCTCGGTGATTGTGATAGACAAGATGTTAATGACTTGATTTCGGCACTCGTAAGAATGGGTTATGAAGTATGGATGGATGACAATTTCGTTTGTTTTAACTTGGGGAATGAAGATGTAATAAAGGATGAAAATGAACGAACCACTTGATTTAAGTAAAAAGAGACCAGGACCGTGGGACAAAAGAAGAAAAGATATGATATTAAGAGCATTTGTTTGGCTTATATGCATTCCGGCATTTTGCTTTTTGTCTTGGTACGGTGTTTATAAATTGGCAATGTGGTTAATGCATGGCTAGAGATATGTTTGGTAATAGAAAGGTATCCAGAGGATTGTATACCCCCAAAATGGTAACTGACGCTGATATCCGAAATGGATACTTTAAAATGGTATTCTATATTTTAGCTGGATATTTATATTTTCACTTTATAGTGATGGGTTGGAGTTTGTTAAATGATTAACCGTATTATATTATTTGTTATACAAGCCCTTCACAAGATTTACAACTTAAATAGGAGACTCGTATGAAACAAATAATAAAGGATGTATTAGATGATATGTCCACCACTCAGGTGAATTTAGGATCTGACGCAGCAAGAGAAACTATTGCAGGACTTATATCCGCTACACTTAAAGATAGAGGTAGGTGGATTGAGTTTGATGAACTAACTATTAATGGTCAACGAGCAAAAGAATCATGGGTATGTGAAATATGCGGTGAAAATACTTTTGAAGTAGATTATGATTATTTGGGTAGTGGCACTAACCACTTGGGCTGTGAGTTAAAACAGGAGAGCCAAGAAATTGAAGAAATAGAAGCAGAGTTGAAATCATTACCGGGTTATGTAAAAGTCATAAAGGATAATGAATTATGAGAAGATTATTAAGCGTTATTCATATACTATTAGTTTTAGCTGCATTTATATTATGTACCGTCCGCAGTCAAGCTATAATAGAAATAATTCCTTATAGGATCATCCCAGCTTATGATGGGTGTGATGTGGAAATAGAAATAATAAATCCAATTACTGATGATGGTATAATAAGCTTTCATGCAAGTGAGACCAAGGAAATAATATTGGATAGGATAATTTATGAACTAACTAGCCCACTCACATATAATGATGTGTTTACTATAGATGGTAAACCTTACTACCTAATAAGAATACCGTACACTGGAGCTACTTGGAAATAGTGGAAAAACGAAAATATAATATCGGTGGAGTTATGGTGGAAACCGACAATAGTGTTCCTAATAAGTTTAGGGTTCTTAAAATGGCTATGGATAATTGGGCAAGGAAGAATCATCTGCTATCTATTGATTCTCCTAAAGGTAGGAAGTATGGTGATGACGTAGATAGGTATAATAAATTAAAAGAGTTATTTGAATTTCATAAACCAAATTTTATTAAACCATTTCATATGGTTGAATTAAACAAAATGTTTAAGATGTATAATAATGGATGACAAATTACAAGAACTATTAACAATCACTATGGAAGAGTGTGGTGAGTTGATTCAACAATGCAGTAAAGCAATTCGGTGTGATGATTACCACAATAACGAAAAACTAACTGAAGAAGTTGGTGATGTTATGTGTATGATAGAATTGTTACACGAATATGATTTGATTAGTTGGACAGATGTTGATGAGAGAGTATTGGAGAAGAAAAAGAAATTAAAAAAATGGAGTGGTTTGATTGAAGATTAATTTAACATACGATGATGTAAATATTATTCCAAAATATTCAGAATTAAAATCTCGCGAAGATGTAAATCTTAATACACGATTTACAAAGAATACAGAATTGACTATTCCAATAGTTGCATCACCAATGGACACCGTAACTGAAGTAGATATGGCAAAGGAAATGTTAGAGTGGGGTGGAGTTGGTGTTATACATAGATTTATGTCTATTGAAAAACAATCCCAGATGATGAAATCAGTTTGGAGAATTTGGGATAGTTATTTTAAACCAATACCAGGAATTACAGATGATACAGAAAGAACATTAGAAACTGAATGGCAAGAATGGTGGGATAGTGTAAAACATTGGAATAGCCCACCAACAAAATCGGATTGGGATGATTTAAAAGAAAGATTTTGGTTTGCAGATAATTCCATTCGTGATGAAAAGATTTGGTCTAAACGACCACTGTGTGCCGCGATAGGAGTTACGGGTGATTACTTTGAGAGAGCACAAGAATTAGTAAAAAACGGATGTAATGTATTACTTATAGATGTGGCACATGGACATCACGTTTTAGTTAAAAATGCCATAGAGGAGTTAAAAAATGAATTTGGAGAAAATGTTGAAATCATCGGGGGTTCGATTGCCACGGCAGAAGCAGCGAGAGATTTATGCGAATGGGGAGTTGATGGTATCCGAGCTGGAATCGGAAATGGTTCACTATGTGAAACGAGAATCAGAACGGGTATCGGGATTCCACAGGTTAGTGCTCTTTTGGATATATGTTCCACTGCTGATATTTTTGGTGTCCCTGTCAATGCTGATGGTGGCATTCGCAATATCGGTGATGTTTGTAAAGGATTGGCTTGTGGGGCTGACACGATTATGTTGGGTAGTTTGTTATCGGGGACTAAAGAAAGTCCAGGGAATATTGAAAAAATAGGAGAATGGCCCAATGAAAAGCTATACAAGAAATATAGAGGAAGTGCTTCTCTTGATAGCAAGACAGACCGAGGAGAATCTAAAAACGTGGAAGGAAACTCTAAAATCATCCCATACAAGGGTAAGGTCAAGCGGATTATATCTGATATTAGTGATGGTATTCGCTCATCTTGTTCATATGTTGGCGCGGGTGATATATTGGATTTTCAATCAAAATGTGAATTCGTCAGAGTCACCCAAGCAGGTACACTCGAAGCAAAACCACACTTATTATGATTATGAATCACCAATTAAATGGTGAGTTGTTGTGAAGAAAAGAAAAAAAAGAAAATTAAATAGAACTTTGACTATGAGTGACTTTCCAATTCCAACTACTAAAGTACAGATGGATAAGAGAAAGAAAACTAGACAACAACAAAAAATTAATATAAAAAAACAAGTTGATGAAGAAAGAAACACCTAAATATTCAGATGCCGGTAAGGGTGATAAGCCAAGACAATCAATATCACCTATTGAATGGTCAAAGAGGTGGGACCAGATATTTAAACCACAAATTAGTGGCAGTAAACCAAAAAACAACATGAGGAAAGTAAAATGAGTAATTTCACAAAAGCAATAGAAACTCTTATGGAATGGATAGGACATGATAAACGCTCTGGAGATGATCGTAGAGTAAAAGTGAGTAAACGAAAAACAACAAAAAGAAAAGTCGCTCGGAGAAAGAAATAATGGTTTTAGATAGTCTATTAGCAGGAGTTATGTTATTTGGCTCATACGCCGTAAGAACACCAAATGTACAACCAAATCCAGATGATTATGAGGTCAGTATAGGAGTAGAGCATAAATCATTTTATGTCAATCGTCAATGGGAACGAGAACTTGGTGAAAAGTACATTGATGATTTGGTCTGGTTAAAGATAGATGCGGCTGATGTGTATTTTAAACCAGAGTATATGAACAAGGAAAGTAAATCTATTAAATATGCTAAAATTGATTGGCGTAAAACTTGGAAAGATTTATCGTATGGATTTACTAGCCGAAATGATGATGATAATGTATTCAGTAAAAATTTCGAGACATTCATTTCTTTTGGTGTGAACAAAAAGAAATCTTATAAGTGGATACATCCAATAGATGTAGAAGTTTCGTTTGATGGTTATCTACCACCGGATGAAAATAGTAATGTTAATTCAAGTAATTTTGAATATGAAAATAAATTTAAAATAAGCTGGAAACTTACAGATAAGATTACCTTGTATAATTTAGGTGAGATATCCAAACTTCAAGGTAAAGAATTTTATAAAGGCAAGATAGGTTTAGAATATATTTTTTAATATTTATTACAGTAAGGAAATATTTTTATGAATTACATCATTAGAAATTCAGAGTTACAGACACACACTTCAATCACAACTGATTGGAGTAGTTCCACATCTTATCAATTAAAGTTTACTTTTATTTACAAAAAATAAAATATTTTACTTGACTTTAAGTAAATTTATTTGTAATATACTAATTATGAAGGAAAATAAAATGAATAGAAGTTCGATTTGGTCAAACGAGAGAGCAGAGATAGCAACTTGGTTATCTGGCTATTTGGCTATGATAAAAAAATGGGTTGATAAGATTCTTGACAATGAACATCATGAAGTTGATAAAAATAAGATTATTAAATTAATTGATGAGTGGATAGCTTGGTTAGAGGAAACTAAATTAAAAATCATGATGATGAAAGATACGGATCCTGAAATAAAAAAAGAAAAGGAATAGTAAATGAAAAGGTTATTGGTTTTTGTATTTTTGTTTTTAATTGGATGTGAAGATACAAGAGAGCCAGGTTGTGGGGGGTGTGGATTGGAAATCTATTCTTCCTTAGACACGGCATCAACTGGTAATTATCTTTTAGAATATAATGAAGATTTGGCTCAAACCTACATCATGCTACATGCCACTACAGAATGTGGTTGGTCACAACATCTACAATGGGACACGGATTATCAATATTTAATAAATACCGATTGGGTTAGTTTAGTCAACCCAGCAAGCATGACAGACGAAGATGGTGATGCTAACGTGATGTTTGCCACTTGGGAAGAATTCATAGGACATACTATAACTGTATATTGTGGGTATACAGACGATTGTGGAGTACATCATCTGGATTCACTTAAAATAACAATAATTAATGGGAGATAATAATGAAATATGTGCTAGTTGATACGGAAGATAATATTATAGATAGGGTAGATTTGGGTAGTGATGTCGGGGTGAGTGGAGCGAAAACTTATTTTATAAGAAGGAAACAAATAGAAGAAAAAGAATTTGATAAGTTATGGAAAGTAATGAGTGAGAAAGTATACGACCAGACCCTGAGAAATTCAATACGTTTAAATGGATCATATCACCAACATGAGTGGTGGAAAGATGATGGTTATTTAGACATAGACAAAGAATAATATCTGTTATTTTGTCATATTATAATTAATGGTATAATTATTGTACTATTATATGTAGAGTATCGCCACCAAGTGGGATACCGTTAGTTCAAATGAATAACAAACAATACAGGAGAAAACAATGACTAGAATATTAGTAAACCCACAACATTTCAACCGAGATGAATTTTTAACACCCTTTGACCGAATATTTGACGAATTGATGAGTAAGCAATTCCCCAATTTTCAAGAAGAGGTTGGTGTATCTTTCAATAAGGGTTCTTACCCAAAGGTGAATGTATACGAATACGATGATAAACTGGGTATCGTAGCTGAAATACCAGGACTGGATAAGAAGAATGTATCGGTAGAAGTTGAAGAGGACGTGTTAACTATATCAGGGGATAAACATGGTTTTGAAGATGATGGTGCTAAATGTATAACCAGAGAATTAAAACATTCTTCATTTAAGAGGTCCTTTAATTTGGGAGAACATTTAGATGGAGATGGTGTTAGTGCTAGTTTTAAAGATGGCATGCTGTCAATATCAATACCCAAAAAGGAACCAGTTGTTCCTAAAAAACATTCGGTTAAGATTGGATAATATTGAATGAATAACAAACTCATCAATATAAATGATGACGGTTATATTGTTCTTGGGAAAGTATCGGTTAATACCAGATTTACAACTGAAGAGTTGAAAAGTCAATGGGTATTAGCGGATACTATCCTAAGAAATAATGATGAGTTTTATATTTGTATGAAAATAATAGATGTAGAATTTTATGACATTTAATGCTTGACTTATATAGTTATTATAAAGTATATTAGTGTCATGAAGAAAAAACAAAAACAACCAGAATACAATGAAAAAGGAGTTCGTTATATGATGTGTCAATGTGGAGAATACATTTCAGTTGGTGATGATGCCATTGGAGTGAAATGTTCAACTGAAGTCAATAGGAATGTGATGGCTATGTTTCCTGAATTACATGAAGATAAACCAACAAGAAAATCAACAGGTCGTCCAGCTGGATGGCACTTTATGAATGAGTTCGTAGATAAGGATGGTAATGTGTTTCATAAAGGTAAGGAACAACCAAAGTTGTTTGGTACTTTACCAATCACTAAGGTTCAACCTAAAAAGAAAACTAAACGAAGAACAAAGGAGCAGATACTTATTGCTAGACATAAGAAGAAAAAGCTGGCTTTGAAGAAGGCAAAGTTGAGTAAGAATTGAAAAACAAACCATTGAATAGGAATTACTTTAAATACAAAGATAAACCTAAAAAGAAAGATGAAAAAGAATTGACATCTTGTTGCGGACAATCAGCTGATCACAAAGTTTTGAATGTCAATGACAAAGAAGATTGGAAATTGATAGAAGATCGTATAGAAGAACACCTACGGGTGTATTCTGGCGTAAGTGCAGTAACACCGGTATCTTGTGAAAATTGTGGTAGGTTATTACGATATTCCAGTAAGTTGAAACAAGATAAAAAACATTGGAGATAAGTAATGGCAAAAAAACCTGCGTCGTTTGAATACAACGGCACATTAGTTAGAGTTTTAGATGGAGATACGATCGATTGCTATATTGATCTTGGTTTCGATCTCAAAATAAAGAAGAGAATTCGTTACATGGGTATTGATACTTGGGAAAGTAGAACCCGTGATAAAGAAGAAAAAGTTAAAGGACTTGCAGCTAAAGCTCGTAATAAAGAGTTGTTAGAGGCAGGAACTTTTAAAATTAAAAGTTTCGGAACGGGAAAGTTCGGAAGAGTATTAGGTGAGATTTTTGTATCACCAGATGCAGTAGGACACGAGATATCAGAAAATGTTGATAAGTCAGCTGATGGTTTGGTAAGTATTAATGATATTCTAATTAATGAAGGACACGCTTATGATTATCATGGTGGTAAGAAAAAAGATTTCAAGGCAGAAGCTAAGAAAGAAATAGAAGCTGAAAAGGCAGGTAAGAAAGAAGATAAGGTAGATAAACCCGCCGAAGAAGCTTTTGAAGAAGGAAAATAATAATATGGATTTTATTATAGATTTTATTAAAGGTAGTTGGCCAGTATTTTTCTGTTTATATGTCGTACATCAAATAGAAATATTAGATTGGTTAGCAGAAAAGATAGCAAAAATACTACCGTAAATTAACTAAGAGGTTATAATGGCAAAAGCTAAAGGTGGTTTTGACGATTTAAATAGAGACAAAACTAGAAAAAAAACAAGACAGGGGTTAGGTCGTGCCACAAAGTATAGTACTAGAGTGGGCTCTAAGCGATTTAAGAAAAAATACCGCGGTCAGGGTAAGTGAAAAAATCTTGATTGTTTTTAGGTCAATGGTAATACTTATATATGATAGGTCAATGGTAATTGGAGAACATAAATGTATATCATATATAAAACAACAAACAAAATCAATAACAAAATGTATATAGGGCAACATAAAAAAAATAATAGGAACTATCTTGGTAGTGGTAAGATATTAAAACAAGCAATTGTTAAATATGGAAGAGATAGTTTTATAACAGAAGAAATAGATGTCGCCGATAACAAAAAAGATATTGATAAGAAAGAGATTTATTGGATAGCAAAGTTAAAACCTGAATATAATATTGATGTTGGTGGAACAGGTGGAGATTTATTCACTAATAATCCAAATAAAGAACAGATTAGAAAAAACTATAGTATGGCTCATAAAGGTAAAAAGATTACCGAAGAACATAAAGAAAAGATTAGACAATCTGTTAAAAAATATTGGGAAAAGAATAAAGGTAAAGATGTTAGAAAATCTTGGGGACATAAACACACGGAAGAAACCAAGAGAAAAATATCAGAAAAATCATCCATAGCTATGAAAGAGGTGTGGAGAAGGAGAAAAGAAAATAGTGAAAACTAAGGTTTTAGACAAAGGTTTTATTGAGGTTGTAGATTCATTAGGAAATGATTTAACAGTTGTCAATTCAGCCAGAGTATCATTCGGTAAGAGAAAGGAGAAGTTTGATAAGTCAGATGAAAGACTTGTCCGTTATCTTGCTAAATATAAACATTTTAGTCCATTTAGACATCTACAAGTTCAGTTTCATATCAAGGCACCTGAGTTTGTAATGAGACAAGCATATAAGCATGTAGTTGGAATAGAGACAACATCAAGTAGCTCTACCAAAGACCATGCTTGGAATGAGATATCAGGACGTTATGTTCCAGTTGAAGATTATTACATACCTGAAGTATTCAGAGCACAATCAGATGATAACAAACAAGCAAGTGAAGGTGAGGTTGAACTACAAGAAGAATGTTTGAGGACTTGGAATGATTCAATCGACCACGCCAAAATATTTTATGATGGTTTGTTACGAAGGGGAGTTGCTAAAGAACAAGCACGTTGTATCTTACCACTATCTCAATACACCGAAGTATACTGGACGGCATCATTTCAAGCTATAGTAAACTTCATAGAGTTACGAGATGAAACAACATCACAATGGGAAATACAACAATATGCCAAAGTGTTGAAAGAATTAATGTTTGATGTATATCCAAAGACTACTAAAATATGGAGTGAAGTCAATGAGTGGGTATAAGGATTGTATTATAGAAGTACCTGACTTTCCAATAGATGGTATAAACTTTAAAGACATATCGCCGTTACTTGCTCATCGAGAAATATTTAGGTCTGCAATTGCCGACATGGGTAGGTTAGTTAAGAATCCAGATTATTGGATTGGAATAGATGCTCGTGGATTTATATTTGCATCAGCACTTTCAATGATGTATGGTGGTGGGATTGTAATGTGTAGAAAGGCCGGTAAGTTACCAAAACCTACTGCTAATTATTCATATCAAACGGAATATAGTAGTGATGAATTGAGTATGCATTTTGGTAGTGGAACAGCAGTTATAGTAGATGATGTGTTAGCAACTGGTGGAACATTAAAGGCCTCTAATTATTTGGCGAAAATAGCCGGATATGATGTTATAGATAATTTGGTGTTAATAGATTTAAAATATGTTCCAAGAGTAGAAGATTTTAATTTAGAAGTAAAAAGTCTTGTCCAGTATGAATAAAAAAGATGTATTAATTGTCTGTGCTCTTGAAATAGAAACACAAGAACAATTAAATGATTGGGAGCCGTTTTCTGATGATCCTGTATGGAATGTATTATATACAGGAGTCGGTAAAGTTAATGCTACATATGAGTTAACTAAATATTTAAGTAGGTTATCAACATCAACACCAAAACTTATAATCAATTACGGAACTGCTGGTTCACGAAAGATTAAAAAGAAAACATTAGTTGATTGTACTAAATTTGTTCAGAGAGATATGGATGTTACGGGTCTTGGATTTATGAAAGGGCAAACACCATTCGAACCTGCTGTACCAATCATATTAGACTTCGACCATGTGGAATTTAATCCTATTGGTAGAAAGGCAAGTTGTGGTAGTGGTGATTCATTCGTGGAAGATAGAACAAACTATTATGGTGAAGTTGTAGATATGGAAGCATATGCATTAGCCAAAGTATGTTATCATTATGATGTACCTTTTATATCATTCAAATATATTACTGATGGGGCTGATGAACAGGCTCACGAGGACTGGGAAAAGAATCTTTCTGATGGGATACAGAAATTTAAGAAGAAAGTGCTTGACAAATTGGATTATTTTTCGTAAGTTATAGAAATTAATTAAAGGGATAAAAATGGAATTAATGAATTGGTTTATAAAACCATTTAATAAAGGTATGTTGTGGTTTGGTAGTAAATTTTTTGATACTACATTTTTTGGAATTAAGTTAGGTTGGATAGTGGCGTATGG
>Ga0208793_1000042_pt1 | contig 84729 bp, 95 predicted proteins | sample 17_taG_FD_184092 | JGI IMG/M metagenome (GOLD analysis project Ga0208793, IMG submission 184092) | Marine viral communities from the Subarctic Pacific Ocean - 17_ETSP_OMZ_AT15314 metaG (SPAdes) (version 2) | ecosystem: Environmental > Aquatic > Marine > Oceanic | place: Pacific Ocean | collected... | reverse complement strand
CGAAGCGGAAACCTTTGAAGCCCCGAAAACCATGACAAAAACTCAAGCCCAGAAAAAGTTCTTGAGCATTTTGAAACCTTATTGGTTAAAGCGTCTTAAAGGAGAACAAAAATCATTAGATGATTGGCTCAAGCGAAGCGATAAAACTCAGGATAACAAAGAGTTCTATCAAACTGATTGGGACTGGTGGAATAACCATGTTAAAATTGTTCAATCTGGTGCCTATGGACCAGCCAGCCCTGAAGGAGACACCGTGCTAAGAGAAGCCCTTCCCGATTCCTATTACTATTTCATTGAACAACTCGCAGGTGGACTTCCAGAAGAACTGGATGAAAAGTATGATTTTGATAATGGCTTTGATATAACTAACCTTTATGACAATGAAACACACTCTTGCATTTTAGATGGCGAACCCTCTGAAGACGATTATAGTGCCGCCGACAGAAGGAAACTCAATGCGTTAGAAAAGCGTTGGGAATCCGACAAAATTACCTTCGATGAATACGTCGAAACTTGGGAAGCAATTACGGACAAGTATTCCACTCAAAAGTTTCATCGAAACGAGGCATCAAGAGTCAAGTGCCGATATTGTGGACCCGCAATAAAAGCCATCAATAACATGAACAATTGGACTTGGGAATACCTTGATGAGTATGATGAGTTTTGGGAGGCTTGTAAATCAGACAAAATCCCAACCCGTGAACTCAAATCTTTAACCAATGTGATTCTCGGTAAAGCCAAGCCCAAGCCCAAGCCAAAGGCTAAGGCTAAATCTCGGTTGTCCATCGCCAAAGGGTCAAAACCCGGAACATTGGTTAAGATTGGTCGCAAAGCACCGACAATTTCTGCTACTAAGCGAAAGATTGGAACTCGTATGAGAGGCAACGACGGTAAAATGTGGGAAGTCAAGAAAGCAGGAAAAAGCCAACGTTGGATGGCCGGTGCTGAAGAAACCCAACATTCAGAAACAGATGCTTACTCCTTTGCTTATTCACAAGGTCACAACGATGGTCATAAAGATGCAGGTTATAAACCACAACTTACTCGAACTTCGGATGAAAAATACTTCCGAAAGATTTTGAATCAACGTGCAGAAGGAATCAACAAAAAATCTGGTCTTTCTTGGATTGATACCGAAGAGACTGATGAAACTTGGGATGACGAAATGGAAGTTATTGAGAAACATTTGAGTTCTCAAGGCTACAAAAAGTGTGGTTCAGGTCAGTTTTTCTCAAACCGAACTTACGCTTACGTTCTTTATCGTTTCCGAAAATACCTTCTCGACCTTCCTGACAAAATCAAGGGTTATAGAGGAGTTGTTGAAGACCGAGAATACCTTAATTATATGTCTAACAGCCAATTCGTTTTTAGTCCGTGGGAAAACAAAGCCAAAAACAAAGTTGCATTGGTCTGGCAGTTCTATGACTCTGAAGGATTCCTTGTTTCCGAACCTTACTACAAGTATTTTTCACTTACTACACCTCCTTCATGGTATGACCGCAGTTTTGAACTCCACTTTGGAGAAGATTACCGATACGATTCATGCCCAATGTGTGATTACAAGAACCCCATGAAATCCCTATCAGACGCTCGCAAACTTGCGGCTCACATTTACAGTCATGGACCAGTTCTTGACGGTTCACCCTTTGGCGATTTCTCAGTTGAAATTAGAAATTGGTGGGATGGAGAACCAGCCACCGCTTATTGGGGTAATCCTGCGGGTTTCCAAACTGAAATCCTTGAATCCCAATTACCGTATCTTTACGGTCTCGAAATCGCAGAACACTGGTCACCGACCAAAGCACAACAAGCCAGATACACAAAAAAGGAAAAGGCTATCAAAGCCGGACTTCGTGCCGCAGGACTTAAACCAAAGAGTTGAGAAATATGGAACATATCGAAATACTTTTAGCCACAGCCTCGCTTCGAGCCAATGATGCTGTCGCATGGGCAGTTATGACAGAGAAACACATTGATACACTTTTACTTCGTAGTGAACAATTGACAGCCCTAATTTCACAACTTGGAGAGTGAGAACTTGGCATCAGAATCCGACGAGTTTCGTCAAGACCTACTCCGCATGGTTGAAGGTTTCGTAACCGAAACTTCTGAAATGAAACAAATGATGGGACAAGTTTCTGAACGTTTAGAAACAGTTGATGAAAGTTTAGATTACATGAACAAAGTAGTTCGAGATGGTAACGGCAGACCACCTTTGATTACACGCATGGAATTGTTAGACCAACGATTGACTCAACAAGAAAAAGCAGCAGACCGTTGGTGGCAAGTTTGGGTTGCCGCAGTTCCCGGTGTCGTGGCTTTGATTACAGGACTTATCATCTAAGGTCTTGAAACCAATGTTTTAAGTATCAGAACAACCATAGTAATTCTTGAGGAATCAAGAATGCCTTACTCCGACCCCGCCAAGAAAAAAGCGTATCAAGACGCTTACAACAGGCAGTATTATCGCCGTAATAAAACTCGTAAAAATCTGGTCAATAAAGCCGTTAGTTCCAAACAGCGTCTTCGTGACCAAAAGCGACAATATCTTTGGGATTATTTTCATAATGTTTGTAGTCGTTGTGGTTTCGATGAACCTTCCGATTTAATAATCGTGCCTAAAGATTCCAGCAGACGTGCAGTTTGGACCAGTCGAAGTGGTTCTGACGACACACCAAGATACATTTTAGATTATTCATGGGATTCACTTAACACCATCATTCCCAGTTTAGAATTACTTTGCACCCGTTGTCGTTCACCGACCACCAGCACCAAAGACCTCAAATCCAAGATTTCTAAACTTTCGGGATTCTCTGATGATGAAGAAGGATTGCCCAAAGGTTATGTTCTCGATGACGACCTCACCGACCCGAAGGTTTAAGTAGTTGAACTCGTATCAATAAACTGATGTATTCTATTGAAGGTTATATGGGTGGAGATTTAGTTTTCCGACGTAACACACCCTCACGCCGAGGAGTTGAAACACTTATCAACGAAGGTTTGTCAGCACTAATGGCTGCTAATGCCGCTTCACGAGATTACATCGAAGTTCTCCAGTTTTTCCAAGAAGACCCAGAAAATCCAGAAGTTTTGTCAATAACTTTCGTATCAGATGGCTATGTTCAAATCATTGAACCAGAAGACTCGGATTGGGAATCAGTTACAGAAGAGATTTTGCAGCGTGATGCTGAAACAGTGGAAACAAAAGTATTCCGTAGCCCACTTGACGATTTATCAGATGAGATTCTGTGAGGCGAACCCAGTGTTGAATTACTGTCAATCTTGTTTTCAACACATCTTGCCCGGTGAATCCACGGCTTACCAACACGGCAACAAAGTTCATCTTAGGTGTCTCGTTAATCGCCCCATTTATCAAGCCCCGTGGTCTTTGCCTTCAATAAAAGAATACTGATGATTCTCAGCCGAATCATTACCAGAAATCTGGTAATCGGGGACAACCTTTCCCCAACTCTTCGAGTTTCCCCTATCCGGAGTGTGAAATCATAGATTTCTACCGCAATAGCGGTTAAACGTCCATAACTTTAAATGAGTGATGCAACTTATTGGATTCATGGATGACTTCTGGAAGTATTTTCTAAATGATTTTAGCAACCCTTACAACCCTTATGAGGACCCGAAAGAAAATAAATGGTCGTATCAACCTTATAGAAAGCCTACCAACTTACTCACACAAATTGCAGACATAAATCGAATGGTTGCGGCTTTGTTGTCTAACAATCTCCCTAAGTCCCAAGTTGTTGAAGAAGTTTTGGTCGCCAAAGATTCTGAAGAAGATGGACTTCGTGTTACCGTTATTGTAGAACGTGTTGTGAATGGAGAAACTCGACGTTATCGTGTTGCCGTGGAAGAACTTGGTGACGATGATGAATCAGAAGACGAAGATGTTCCTGAAGAAAACACAACATACTTTACAGAATAAGTAAGGGTTCGACGAATACCCAACAACCGTTTTAGAGGTAAGACGGCAGAGGTGAGCAGGTTTAATGTAAAATCAGCCCTGTTAGTTGAATCATTACACAATCTCACCTAACCTTTAAGTAGTTGATTAGTTCTATTTGGTATTAGAGGGAACAGTGGGTTCCCTATGAACAAACAATATAGGAAACGATTACTATGAAAAATAACAGATTCAAAAATACGATGCTTGCACTACTGACTACCCTGATGCTCGTTATGAGCGCAGGTGTTGGAGCCGCCGATGGTTCTGACCCACTCGACCCTTCCGATGGTGGGGCTGATTGGGATGGAGATGGACTTACCAACTCTGAAGAACAAACTCACGGCACTAACATGAACAACGCTGATTCAGACGGCGATGGTCTTCCCGATGGTTGGGAAGTCAGTAATGGTCTTAACCCAACTAACGGTGGCGATGCTAACGCTGACCCCGATGGTGATGGTCTAACAAACTCTCAAGAATATGCAAAGGGAACTAACCCTAACAATTCTGATACAGACGGCGACGGTAAATCTGACGCAACTGACCAATTCCCAACAGACCCCAACGATGGTGAGTATTCTGACTCCGATGGAGATGGAATCCCCGATGCTTATGACCCCGATTTCTCGGAATCAGACTCTGGTGCTGGAAACGGTGGCACTGAAGGTGGCGGTGAATCCGACGCTGGAGGCGAAGGTCAGGGTCAAGGTCAAGGTCAAGGTCAAGGTCAAGGGCAGGGACAAGGACAAGGGCAGGGTCAAGGTCAAGGACAAGGACAGGGGCAAGGTCAGGGTCAAGGTCAGGGTCAGGGTCAAGGACAAGGACAAGGACAGGGACAGGGACAAGGGCAAGGTCAAGGTCAAGGTCAAGGTCAGGGTCAAGGTCAAGGACAAGGCCAATCACAAGGTCAGGGTCAAGGACAGGGCCAACAAGGACAACAAGGACAGCAAGGCCAACAAGGACAACAGGGACAACAAGGCCAGCAGGGTCAGCAAAGCGGCCAGCAAGGTCAGCAGGGCAATCAAGGTCAGTCTGGTCAGCAAGGCCAACAACAAGATAATGGTCAAGGCCAACAACAACAGGGCGGTCAGCAAGGCGGCCAACAATCCGAGCAACAAGCCGAGGAACAGAACGGTCAAAACCAAAACGGTGGAAACCAACAACAACAAGGCCAAACTCAAAACGGCCAGCAAGGTCAGCAGGGACAACAAACTGATACTCAACAAGGGCAACAGTTAGACAACCAAGACCAAAATGGCGAAAACGACAACGACGGCGACGGCATTCCTAATGATTTAGATACCGACGATGACAATGACGGCATTCCAGATTCGATGGATGATTCCCCAATGGACCACGACAATGATGGTATCGTTGATGCAGAAGACGACGATGATGATGGTGACGGCCTCAATGACAACGAAGAAGTCAATGATGGTAACGACTTGACAAACATTTACGACCACGACAATGATAAAATCGAAGACCGTTTCGATTTAGATATTGATAACGACGGTGTGGACAACTACAAGGACTTTTACGACAACGGCTCTGATGCTTCTCGTGACCACGACAATGATGGACTCAATGATGCTGTGGATAACGATGATGACAACGACAACATTCTTGACGTTGATGAAGTCGGTGGAGCATTCTCCGCTTATCGCTACGACCACGACAACGATGGTATCTGGGATATGTCAGACCTCGATGACGATAACGATGGTTTGAGCGATTGGTTCGAGCAAAACGATGGTAACGATGAAACAGGTCAATTCGACCATGACAACGACGGTCTATCTGACTATCTCGACGATGACGACGATGACGACGGCATCCTTGATGCTTTAGAAGTTTAAGTAATAACACGATAAGTAATGACGGATGTGATTCAATTAAGAATCATTTCTTGAACTTGTTTCGTGCAGTTATTTGGATGTTAATGTTTCCGTGGTCTTGGATTTTTGGAGAAGATTTACCATAAATTAAAAGAAGTTTTAAGTAAGTGAAAACCTATACACATACTATGAACCCCCGTCGTATGACACCAGCCCAAATGCGTGTGCTTTGCAGCCGAAAGCAACTTCAAGAATACGTTGGAAAGAGACTTAGTTCTCTCAACAAGCGTAGCGTTGCTTCATGGAACAATCGAAACGAAAAATCAAATCGTGCGAAAGTTAATCTTGATGCGCTCACAATGGAAACTTTGATTTACATCGCTTCGGCTTTGAACAAATCAGAAAGGATTTCTGTAACACCAGTTGTCTCTGATTTGCCAGAATCGGAAGAGTAAGCGAAGTTTTAAATAGCAGCACAACTTCCAGAATACCATACTGGATTGATGTAAAATGGCATTAAGCGACCACCAAGATTCTGAACACTTTTCCTATGGAAGAACATGGGATGAAATCGAAAAGATGTTATACGCAGCAGAACGCAGACAGAATCATTGGATAAATACCTTTTTTGAAGCCAGAGAACGTGGTAACAAAACTATTATGAAGGAAGCAGCACGCAACAAGAAAGCATTAGAAGGTGTAATCAAAACCCTTCGTTGGACCCTCGGTGATATTGATGTTAAGCACCCGCTTGAGTAAGTTTCTTACAATTTTGACGTTTAAGTTTTTGTCCTATCGGGGAGAACTTTCTCCTGAACAATACAACATACTTATTGAAAGGGTTGAATCCTATGTCTGATTGGATACCCGTAGGAGGTCCTTGTCGCAGACAATGTGATGTAGATTCCAAAACTTTGGTTTGTCATTCATGTGGGATGTGGTTTCGTAATAAATCCAACAATAAGTAATTTCACCGAAGTCTTTAAGTATCAGAACAACTCATGCTGAGTTAGGTGCAAAGTATGGATGCAAAGACTATCACAGGCGCAGGAATGATTATTGGTGGTGGCATTCTCGGCTACCGTTCCATGAAAGAACTATCAGGTTTGGGCTGCTACGGTCCTGCTGGATATTTGACACTTGGATTAACTGCTGTTGGTGGAGGACTATTCCTTTTCGGAAAACTTCGTGGAGAAGCCGTTGGAGAGGCCACACAAGAAATCAAAGATGAAATCGCTGGTGTTATGGGTGCTGAAGTAGAATACATGGGCATTCCAGTTATTGATAACTCCTTCGGAGAATCATCTGCTTTGGAATCTGGTGATGGAGTTCCACAATGGTATGGCTCCGCAGAAACTTTTGAAGCCCAACCTCGCACAGTTATGACTACTGCTAACGGCACTCGCAAATACATTCGACGTAAGAAGAATGGACAATTCACCAAATACCAAGTGAACATCGCTGGTAAGAAAGGCTCGGCTGCTATTGACCGACGCATGAAGGCTAAGAACTACGCTAAGGCTGGTTACAGGGACCAAGGAGACGCAAATCCAGTCGGTATGATTGACCGTGCTTCCCGCAGCATTGAAAACGCTATTGATGGTGTTTTCGGTTCAGAAACAATTGAAACTCAAATGGAACCAGTTATTGCTAACTCCTACGGAGACAACTCTGCTTTGTCCTCCAGCAACGGAGTTCCACAATGGTATGGTAGTGCTGAAGGATACAATGACCGTGATGATGAATCAATCGGTATGCGACACCGTGGACACCACAAGCAAAGCCTCAAGTCTCGTCGAGATGAGTCCAAAGGTATGACAGGTTCTATGAACCATCACCACCCTTACTCTGATGTTGGCACTATGATGGCTGAAACTGAAATGGGTCTTCCAGTAGTTCCTAACTCTTTTGGAGAAGAATCCACAGTTGTTGATTCTGGACACGGAGTTCCACAATGGATTGGCTCTGCTGAGTTCGAGGCACAACCTCGCACCCGCATGACAACTGCTGACGGCACTCGTAAGTATGTTCGTCGCAACAACAAAGGACAATTCACTTCTTACCAAGTAAATGTTGATGGTAAGCGTGGAGCAGCCTCCATTGACCGACGTATGAAGGCTAAGAATTATGCAAGGGCCGGATACCGCAACGAAGGAGATGCAATCCCTGTTAGACAAGGAGACAACAAGAGGCAAGGACGTAGAACCAATACTGATGTCGCAAAATCAGCAGAGGCTCGCACTCGTATGACAACTGCTAACGGCACTCGTAAGTATGTTCGACGCAACAAAGATGGACAATTCACTTCTTACCAAGTAAATGTTGATGGTAAGAAAGGTGCTATCGCTAATGACCGCCGACAAAAGGCTCGTAACTATGCCAAGCCCGGATTCAGGGAACAAGGCGATGCAAAAGCAACCCGTCAAAGCGACCGCCGTTAAGATTCTACGAAGGTTTAAGTAGCAGAAACCATATAGGTTTCTACATGGACTTTGACGACAGTTTGAAAAAGGCTGTTGCGGCTCAACAAGCCAGAGATAAACTTCGTCGCCAAGCGCAAGGCGAAAGAACAGGACTTTCAGATTCCAAGCGTCGTGCGGACCCGACACGTCATCAAAGAACTCCAGAACCGAAAGTTTCATCGAGAGAGATTCAACATCCCACTGGAACTCCAGACTGGATTTCTCAAATACAAAAACAAAACGAAACTTCTGAGGCTCCTAATTTAATTCCCGAATCAGACCCAATTCGTCGCAACATTCAAGGCAACAAATCTCGATTGTTAAACAATGCAGAAGAAGAATTAGAAAAGATAAGAAAACAATTACGCCGTGCTTACGGTTTGGAGGATTGAGTCAAATGTCAATTCGTCGTCAAGGTTTTCAATGGGTTGTAGCCGACCTCGGCAATCTACCACCGAAAGACATAGAACTTTTGGAAAATCGCCCTCAATCTGTGTTCTATTCTAAAATTGGAACTGCCACCATTACCAATCGTTTAACAACTAAGGGCGATGAGTTTTTGGTTCTTCAATACATAGGTAGCACTCCCGGCATTTACGGTTTAGCAAACAACTGGAAGCCCGGTGGTTTCGTGAACATCGTAGTAGAATCCACGGCTTACTATCAAACTCTTGATGGTCGGGATGCACAAGGGATGTCAGGCACAGCAGCCCCGTATCCGATTTCATCCACAGCCTCACCAGTTCTCCAGAATTGGATTCCTATTGAGATACCACCCGGAACCAACTGGAACGTCACTTATTTTATTTCTAATGCTTTGGTTGAGCCGATTGAGGCATTCCCCAGTGGAAATGGAGTTACTTGGACCACCACAGGAGCGTGAAACTTTGGGTTTGGCTTATGATTTAGATTCTAAAGGGTTTCCCAACTTCAACCTTTACGATTGGGCTTACGTTCTTCAACAAGGTGACAACAATCTCTTTTTATCGACAGGTAGCCCATTGAGGTCTGAAGGTATCACCATTCCATCTTTCGCAGACGCAAATTATGATGAGTTCGATGCTATTATCAGAAGCACTACTTATGCTCAAGATTATTATGTAGTTACTGGTAGTTATCGTGCATTTTTTAATGAACTCAATGGAGGTGCGGGTGCATGGGCTTGGGATGGGTTCGTAACTTTCATTAGAGCGCACAACATTGGAATGATAGACCCAAAACTTGAGATTCCTACACCATGCCCTGAAAGTTTCGCCAACGACCCCACTAAGTTTTGGCTAACTCCCGGTATCACTCAAGATGGATTTATTTACGACCAACCTTTCGACTCATCAAAAAATGCTTTTTTCACTTATCTCGCTCGAATGCCTTACGAAGTAGAACCAGATTTAACAGGTATTGGTTCGGACAGCACACCGGGAATATATGCCATAGACCAAGTAAAATCTCCATCTATTTATCCAGAGTTAAGAGTTGTTTTAGGAGGTCATCAAAGAATTGCTGCCTCAGAGGGTATGACGACATCTCAAAACTATTCGGGTTGGATAACCCAACTTTGTTTCGCACAAGCCGATAGTTTCATAATTGGTTTAGATGAAGCAGTTCCCGGTGGACGTGACACTATAACTCCATACTTAGGTTTGCAGTTTTTACCGGCCTTATCATTTACAGCCTCGTGGAAAGGTAACTCAGCCAACCACATTGGTAGATATTTAGCCACATACCCTGCTAAAACCGGCTCTATGCCCCATATAAGAATCTCTATTGAGGATATAGCCCGTGGAATCAATACCACCCCCTACCCATACATGACTTACAATTTTGATTTACTCACTACTATTGATAATGGTTATTACATTAGTAGAATCCATGACCTTGTAGTTACCAATGGAGGACCGTTTCCTTTGCTGATAGGAGACACATCAATTCAATTTGCTTCTCAATGTATTGCTATCACAGGAGAAGCCATCGCTGACGATGGTGCAGGTGGTGTCAGTTTCACCACACCGTATGTTTCCTATTGGCAACCTTTCGATAACAATGTTTTAGACCAACTTTACACTTCATTAGGAAATAAAAATTGGGGTCTTGATAGTTCATTACCTGCTTACAATCTTAACGGTGCTTACGGCACAGTTCTCATCCCTACTGTTGGTGTTATTCAAGGTGATGCTTCCCTTGTGAATATGGCAATTGGTGTTGATAATGTCACTCATGGTGCTACCAGTTCAGCCGAAATATATGTAGCCAACTTAGGATACGTTTTAGGAGCATTTTCCTACGGCACAGCCCCATTCGCACCTCAAAAATCGGAAACTGTCTTTCCCTTTGCGGTCAAAGGTGGTGGCTTTGAAACAGCCACTGGATTTACACTTCCAGAAAAATGGTTGGGTAAGGCAATTCAACAAGCCACATATCTAAAAACCGATGAAGCCGCAGCCAAAAGTTATGATTATTACATTCAATGGTTAGCAGATTCAGCCGCCAGAGCAAATGATACTTTCATAGATTACCAAGCCTACGAAGACCGTAGTTTGTTTGCATTATTAAAAAATGACCCTACACTTGGAAGAACACAACCAGACCCTATCAACTACTTAGTGCCATTTAAACCACCTAATTATTACCAATACGGTTATGGTCGAGACGGTCAGACTTCCGATTTTGGCGCACCTGCTAATCTTGCTTATGGTTTGCTTGGATTTTCCACAGGCGTAGGACCCGTGATATTCATGTATGATTATGGAACACTTAATACTTATGTGACGAATACGAGTCCTGCAACTTTCGGTATTGGCACTGACCCGACAGCAGCAGCATTGTTGAACCAAAGTTTCGACGCAATATCCGTAGGTAATTCCATCAATGCAGCAATTGTAGATGATTCTGGTTCAACTACTCGCAAACCTGTTTCAGCCCGTTGGGATGCAGACCGTGACCAATGGGTATTCACTTTTGCAGATTCTGGTGGAGGAAGTCTTGTTTCATGCAATTCTGCTTTCAACCGACAACCGCCGACACAAATTGCTTACCTCGACCAAACCGACCAATTCGGGAACGTAGATTCTGATTCACAAAGCAGTTTATACATTTCTCGCAATATGACTCCATTTTTAGATGGTTTAGTCCTTTTCGGAGGGGCTTTGGAGGCTAACAACAAGGGTCAAGCAGCCATTACTTCAATTGAATTAGTCGTTCCAAGCCCAGCGTTTAACCCCGGAACTCGAACAGTTAGAGGATTCCAGCCGTATGTTATTCAAGGAACTACGGGTCGTGAAGCCCGTGTCTGGGTCGATTACTTACTTTTTGACGGTGTAGATTCTATGGTAGCAACCGAACTTCAAAGTCTCGGCTTGAGAGTTACAGTTGAAAATGTAGAATGGTATAAGGCTAAGATTCTCAAAGCAGGTAAAATGGGAATCACCCCTGAAGAAATTGAGGATTGGGTTCGTTCACAACAAACTGAATATCGTGAAACTTTGAAATTAAAAGAACGTCAAGGTAGGCTTCGCACACGTCGTCGCCAACAAGCCGCATGGAGAGAAGGTTTAGAAGACACCATTTCAGGTGATTTCCAAGAAACAACTGGTTTCGATTCTTTGGAATCTTTAGATACTGCCGCAGAAACATTTGTGCCATCACCATCCGATTCAGCCCCGATTTCAGGTAATAAAAGTAAGAAACATTCCAGTATCCAGAAATCAAAGTCAGATAAAAAGCGGGATTAAGACGCAGAAAACCTTAATCTTTAAGTATCAGAAAACACTCATATAGGGTATGTCTGAAAAGACAGATGAATACTACGGCATTGTGGACTTACCGATTAACCCTTCAACAGTTTCAATCGGAACTATCAATGTTGCTGAAAATGTGTGTTTAGACACACTCGTTATTGGACCCAACTCTGCTGCATATCTGGCAGGATTAGAGTTTGTTATTTTGTTAGACGGACAAAGTGTTTGGGAAGGACACGTCCCCGAAACGGGTCGCCACATTGGTATTCCTACGGAAATGTCTCATTCCGAAGAAAAACGATTACTTATGGTTTTGGTTAATCCATCTGATTATTTGCCTCCAATGGATTTCGATACCAGCAGTATTTTGGTTGCAGTTAAGGGTTCAGTTGGAGAATGCCCTTTAATGATAGACATCCCAGATTATCCTGAAGAGTTCGATTCCGAAGAAGGAAACTTTGCTTTTGACACCGATTTCCAAGCCGATTGGATTTAAGGATGTTTTAAGTAGGTGCGCCAACCTAAGAGCAACATGGCACAGATGCTGTTATTTACAGGAAAAGGTGGCGTAGGCAAATCTACTGTCTCGGCTGCTACGGCTTTGCACCACGCTCATTCAGGGCTACGAACACTTTTAGTTTCTTCGGACCCAGCCCATAGCACCGATGATACTCTCGGCATCCGAGTCGGATTCGAGCCAACCCCAGTAACAGGTGTTCCTAACTTGTGGGCTAAAAATCTTAATGCCGAAGAACTCGCCGGCGATTTTTTCGGTCAGATTGAAACTCTTATGGAGAAATCTTTCGGAAGTCTCCCCGGTTTTGATTCATCTATGTTATCCGAACTTTCTAAGTTTCCGGGTATGGATGAAGCCTTTGCTTTAGAAGAAATTAACCGATTGTGTTCAGGCACAGATTATGACTTAATCGTTTTCGATACAGCACCCACAGGACACACCTTGAAAGCCCTTTCTGCACCAGATTATCTCAATACATTCCTTCTTAAGATTCTTCGTATGAAAGCCAAGATTGAAAACCTCAAAGGTTTCTTTATCAAAAAAGGAGATACCTCTAAATTGGTTGCTTTAATGGAAGACTTCATCAAGCGTATTGAACGACTCAAAGCCTTGCTTCGTAATCCTGAATACGTTAGCATCAATTTGGTTTCTATCCCAACCGAAGCGGGTTATGCTGAGTGCGCTCGAACTGTCCGATTCATGGAAAGCATGAAGATACCAGTTAATCACATCATTATCAATCAAATTATCCCGAACTTTGGAGAGGATGTTTGGGCTACTGCGGCAGATAATCCAGCCGCAGCCTTACTTCACAACGAATGGTTAATTCAACAGCCGTATCTTGGAAAGTTTCGGACACTTTCATCCGAAACATCTATCCGAATCGTAGGAATGACTCGATTACCTTTTGAACCTCGTGGTTCACGACTCACCGAAGTTGCTGAGACACTTTGGAATGAACGAGGACTTCGTTTTGAAACTTTTGAATCATTCAACATTTCTGAATCCGAAGGAAAAGCCGTTGTTCGCACACCGTATATCACTTCTGCTAAGTGGAGTCGAAACAATCGAGAGTTTTATTATGGTGGTTCAGATGCAGCAGTTGGTAATTTTGTTTATGAACTTTCGGAACATTTACCAGATGTCAAGATTTCACGTCGCAAACAAAAGGGCAGCGTAGTTTTGACTTGGAAGCCAGAGGCAGATTCGGATGATTGATTGGGAATGGGCTTTGTTAGTTTTGTTGGCTTGTGTTGTAGCCTTACAAGGAACGCTCAGTATTTACTTTGTTCGTTGGGTTTTATGGCGTAACAAACTGCTGACTGAATTAGCCGTTTGGAAATATCGTTTCAATACTGAAGAAGAGTAGTCTTTAAGTATCAGTAGTGGACCATCCTAAGTATGGAAGACAAAATTATTAAATCAATTGATGAAATTACCTCAACCAAAATTAGATACATTTTTGTCACTAACAATGGTTATAACAGAGTTTTCTTGCCCGCAGAACGATTTAATTATGTCATGGAATATGCTGGTAGCGTGGGTGTCCCACCATCTAACATTTTCCTAACTCGTGGAAACATGGTGCAACACCCCGGTAACGCTTCATGGCTAAATCATTTGTTGCACAAAGCCGACTACACTACATCGGATTCAATGTCTATACATCAGTTCGTTACCGAACATCTCGGAGAAGAAAGTTTGTCTGAATGTGTATTGTTTTGTGATAGAACTTTTGATATTAGTAACCGCAATTGCGAAGAGTTCAGCCACATCTATATGTTTGTTGAAAACCAAGAAGAAGAGAAGTGGGAGCAGAAATCAAAAGAAACTTTCGGATTGCCACATAATGTAACAGTTATTGTCATGTCAGATAAGGATAAGCCATACGACCAATGGCGAGTCTTGTAGAACAGGGCAATCTTTAAGTATCAGTAGCGAACCATACTAAGTATGGCACAAGCGCAAGTAATAGGTATTTTGGGTGCAGTAGTCGCAGGTGGATTGGCTTATTGGAAGTTCAAGGGCGATGACTCAGAAGAAATTGAAACCACAGTGGTAACTCCGACCACTCCAGCAGTTACACCAACTGAAACCAAACCTCTTGATAACTTCACTAAGAAAACAGGTTCACTTTATCCAGCGATGGGGTCCAGCAATCTTTATCGAGGCACGAAACCCGACGAACCCAGAGCCGCTTACAAAACATTGGAAGAGGCTGCTGCTCAATGTGATTCGGATGAAAACTGTATTGGATTCACTTACTGGCCTGAAAGATACACCACTGAACACCCTAAGTCACCAGAAACACCTTGTTCTGCTGACACAGACTGTGGCTCAGGCAAGTGCGTAGATAACTACTGCCGAAGTTTCAACTGGGGACTTTCTTACTTCTGGACTGATGATTCTGCTCCAAAACTTCCTAACGACTACGACGGTAGCACATGGAAGTCAGCCAACGGCGCACTTTCACTTTCTCAAGGTGTTGGACCCTCCCATGAATATCTTGATTCACGCCGACCTCGTGGAGAAGCCGCTAACCATCTTGAAGGAGATGTTGAAAAGGACTGGAAGTATGAACAAAACATGAGTCAAAAGGGTGTTTCTTACATCAAGTCTGGTTTTGAAGATTTCAAATACTCTGAAAAGTTCAACGATGACGGCACAGCCAAGACTCCAGAATCTGAATCACAAACTAACGAGGCTGAAGAAGTTTCCGCACCTGTGGAATACACACCTTTGTCGTATCAACCAGCCAGCAACTCAATTCAGTTCGACCCTAAGTCTCGCCCAGATAATTGCTTTTAAGGTGATACCGTGAGAATGACACATTATCCAGATGGCGAACCCATTCCAGAAGCGTTGCCTCAAGCCTACGAAGAAGGCAATCTTGAAAAGAATTGTAGCAACTGCGCTCACGTTATGTTTCTCAACGGAGAATACTTTTGTGGATTGTTTTCAGGCAATCCTGAAGTGCGAGCCGATTGGGTTTGTGCAGCATGGAAATCAACTGCTGAATAAACACGTTTAAGTCAGTGATAGGCTTTATTGAAACCATGAGTTCTGGTTTAACTTTCGATTGGGATGATACCGACATTTCTAATCCCAAAGTTTTGAAAGCCTTGTCTGTTCTTTGCACCGAGTTTGGTCCTCGTGTTTGGGTCCGAACCAGTTCATCGGGAACAGGACTTCACGTTCTCATCGGAGAATTAACTTACGATACTTTGTTTGGTATTGTTATGTGTCCAGTTCCAATGGATTTAGCCACTCAAATGATGTGGCGAAAAGTATTTTCAGAAAAACCGTGGAATCTGGAATGTGTGGGGCGATTGTTTTCTGACCAAGTTCGTTCCGCCGAAGGTTTCCGAACCAGTCGTGTTTTCAAATCTAAAAACGGTATGACTTCAGCCAGTTGGATTTCTGCCGAAACTCTTGATTTACCCATAGTAGGTGAACTGCATGAAGAAGAATGAAAGATACATCCCTCCGCACGTTCCATTAAATGAAATGAAACTTATCATTGATTTAGAACAGCGTCAAGGCAAGCAGTTTTTTATCAACGGTGAATCCGAAACAGATTCCTTAACAATTGCGAAAGCCATTTGGTCTGGTTCGGCAGTTATTAGTTTTAAGAACTTTTAAGTAGGTGTGCTTGCATACAAGCATTATGAACACCGAACAAGAGATGCGATACTGGCCGAGAGTTGGAATGAAAGTCACTAAAGAAACTGCTGAACAATTCATTTCCCGCATTGTCGATTCAGTCGCTGGTAGCAAACTTGATGAAGACCTTGAAGAGTTCACCACTATTTCAACAATGACGGCTGCGGAACTTGCAGTAGAAATTGAGAATCTTTTTGTAGGTGAATACGTAGAATCTCCGTTTGAGATGGACAACACCAACTTAGCAATTTTGGAACTAATGACTTACGAAAGTCGTCGCAAGCAAATTATCTTGGAACACAAGAGTAGTGGAATGACTTTGGAAGAATCTAAGGAAGCCTACGAAGAAGGAAAGCGTTTATTGGTTCGAGAAAACCTCGATACACCAGACTCCGATGAAGAGGAGTGAAATCCTTGAGTTCTCCAGATGCCCCAGAGGGTCGAAAGACTTCAACACCACTTCCGTTGGTGGAAACTTTGGTATTTGATATAGTCGAGTATCTTTTAGACCAAGATGGTTACGGTCACAGCACAGTAATAGCACAGAAAATGCTGGAACTCAAACCTCGTCGTTACACTACCAGAGAGGTTATCGGTATTCTTCGTAATCGACCTATGTTTAGGCACGCTCAAAGCCGAGAACGTAGTGGTGGAATCCGTTGGAGATTAGATTTGTTAGCCCTTAACAAATACTTGACTTCTAAAGGCTATGAAGACCGAGCCGACAGCCGAGACCTTTACACCAAGATGCACAACCTAAAATGGAAGCAATTGATGGATACCTTTACAGCCTTGAACAAACTTATGTCTGATTTCAATCCTGAATCTGAATCAGTCCCTGATGAATCCGTGTCTGAATGTTACGAGTATTTGGCACAAGTTTGGTCGTGATAGTATGTTATCTAAATTAGAATCCATTGTTGGTAACTATCCCAATGTCATGGCACTTATCAGAACTTTGGCTTCTGTGGCTGCCGTAGCATTGTTGATTTATCTAAACACTTAATCGGATATTCGGATACGTCATCCGAAATCAAGAACCTTTAAGTATCAGAAACATCATAGTGTTCCTATGGGCTATTTTGTTCGTCGTTATCAAAAGGGTATTAAAAACTCTGGATGTAAGGACATCTTGCGTTCTGAAGAACCAATTAGCGTTTCAGAATTAGTTGATTTTGCTAATGAAACAGGACCCGGTAAATACGTTTTGGGTGTTCGTGGAAACGGCATTCGTGGCTGGAAGAAAATTACAGATGTTTTAATCGAAGAAGGTGCATCAGAAACCGCAATTTTCGCTGCTGAATCAATTTCAGTTCGCAAAAACATGAAGTTGGAAGAAATGAATGACAGCGAACTTATGGATTTGTTGTATTCCATGAGTCGTAAAACTCCATCTCCCGAAGAATTGACTACTTATCAATCTGACCTCGGAAAAATCCACGCAGAGTTGTCTAAGCGTAATGGTGCTAAAGCCACAGCAGCCGCCGAAACTGCTACTGTTGGCGGTAAATCTCCTGTGGCCTCCGCAGGTTTCGCAGTTGGCGGTAAGTCTGCTGCGGCTATGGGTATGATGGCAGGTTTAGTCATCGGTGCTTTAGGAACCAGTTGGTATTACAAAAGCCAAATTGATGATTTGAAATCCACGATTGACCGTTTCGACAAAAAACTTTCAGAAGCCGAAGATTACATGAAGCGTGCTGAAGACCGAGAAACCAAGAAAGTAGCCGAAAACCAAGCCGCCAACCGTTTCGATGCTATGAGTAATTTGAATAACTTCCTTTTAGGAGATTTCAATAAACGCAACGGTCCACAATTCTGAGCGTGAATATCGTGACTCCTAAAGAAATGTTTAAAAATCTTTCGGCCATGAGAGATTCACTTTCAACCTATCAAAGTTTTTTGGAACTTCAACGAGCGCAAACCATTAAACAACAATTCCGAGAGTTCACGGAATCAATGGGAATCGAAGCCAACCCACAACAAATTGAATCTTTATACGAAAGTTTTGATGCCATCGTTTCATCATTAGATGAAGACACCGAATTAACATTACAAGACAAGATTCTTAATACTTTGGAATCTCCATTCATTATCCAAATCTTATCACTCAAAACTGCGGCTCGTGAAAGTGAAATGCGACGTATGACACAGCATTTGTCCGAGTTTATCCGAAAAGTCCCTGCTACGGGTGATGACAGCCAATTCCTTCACGATTTGTTGGCTACCAGCCTTGATACATTAGCAGACCAAGCCGAGTTTCAAAGAGACCACGGCAGTTCTGACACTTACAACGAAGCATGGCTCTCTAATCTTCGAGAACAAGCAGAAAAGTTGTTTAAAAGATAAAGTTTTAAGTAGTTGTGATTCTATATGGAGTCTATGAGTGACTTCGATGACTTGCTTCGCAACAGCAAGACAGAAAACAATTCCAAGTCGGATACCGATTCTGATAAAAGTTCCGACAGCAAGAAGAAATCTTCCAGTTCGGCTTCCGTTGCTGGTATGTTCGGTGCTTCCGACATGGCTGAATTGACCCGAAAGTTTAATCTTGACCCCGAAATGGGAGAACGAGTTTTAGTTCCATTGGTGAACTTCTTAGAAAAGTATGGTGTAGCCGATGCGGTGGACACTTCACCTACGGCTTCTCGATTGCTTAATCTGGCTGAGTTTTGGAATGATATTGCCCCAGTTGTTAGAAATGCTTCCGATTTCTTCGGAGGTCGCAAGCAAACTCTTGATGATTCAGACAAAGAGTTTTTGGAACGTATTCGTGCTGCTCAAAACGATTCAGCCGATATGACTTTGTTTCAATCTGACGATGACAGCACTTCGCCAGCCGGCTCAGGTTTCGTTAATATCGGTGAATCAGTAGATACTGCTCCCGCCCCGGCTCCCGAACCAGTTGAACTTCCGAAAGACCCATTTACAGATGGACCCGTTGATTGGTATGATGTTCTGGGCGCACCAAATCCTTCTAAGCAAAGGTCACATTATGAAACTTCAAGTGTAAATACCAGAGTTGATACTCAATTCGGAATCAATGGATTAGAACAATTGGCTCGTGAAGCAGGTTTGTCTGTGGATGAAGTTATGTCAAGAGATTCTCAAAACAAAATCAATAAGAAATCCTCTGATGGTGTAGATTACACCGCCGAAGGTGGAATCCCCACTTTCCAAAGTGGTGTTGATAAAATCCAAGCACAGATGGCTGCTGAAGCCGAGAATCACCGACGCAACTCCAAAGTTACCTTTTCAGATATGCCCACCCCAGAATCAGCCGAACAGTATAATCCGTTGGCTGTTGATGGCCTCGATATGCCAAGTTTGATGGGTGGTGGTTTGGAATCTATTGCAGACATGGCTGTTAAGGCAGGAGTTTCTGAAGAAGACCTCAAGATTCAACCTGTTGGGGCTAAAGAAGCAAAACCTGACACAGTAACTCAACAAGAACTTTCAGAGGTTCACAACATCGGAGAAATAGTTCTTCCAGAAAATCCAGATAAACCAGATGTTTCAACCTTTTTAGTAGATTTCGAGTGAGGCATAACCATGTCACTCAATCCGATTTGGACTCATTATTGTGCTAACCACATGGAAGGTTGGCTAACGTGGACTCGTGGAGTTCACTTGCAGAGTTATTTGGAACTTATGGAAAGATTCATTCTTTCACATCCTTTTTACACACCCAACGAAACGGATTTTTCAGAAGAAACCAACGATTTGTTCAATCGTTTGATAGCAAACAGAGATTTTATCACGAGTCTTTCTGACAAAGGATTGTCTGTTTGGGCTAATTCTGGATTCTCTGACTTTTTGGATGCCTTAGAACCGTATGGTTCACGCTATCGTGATATTCGCCAACTTTCAGATTTTCTTCGATTGCATGAAAACTGGTTTCGTCGATTGTATCAATTTTTCCGTGCCGATATTATCATGTATCTCAGAGAACAGGGTCGGAATCTTTAAGTAGTAGAACAGGATGATGACATACATGGCAAACGTAGATGCAGACAAGGCTCAGAAAATCCTGATGTATCTTTGGGCTAATGGTTATAAATATACAAACATGGCTGAATCGGCTGGTGTAGGTCTCGGTGCAGACACAATCGCTTTTTTGGAAAGTCAAGGTCACACAGTAACATCCAAAGCCCGACAATACTTGCTTTGTGATAACGACAAGAAATACACTCCAAGAGGTGGCGGTATTGCAGGTAGCACTTACTCGGAACTTGTTGGTAGTCAATGGCACGATTCAGACCCTGCATACATGGCGAAAATCAGCGAAACTTTCGGATTAAATCGTGATGAGGTAGATACTCTTTATTCTAATGGAGTTCTTCGATTAGGAGTTCCAGTTCCTGCTCGAAAGGGTGGTGCGGGTCGTAAGGCAACGTTGCCGAAGTTTAATCGTGATGGATGGGGTGCTGTCAATATCAACGCTATTGCTAACACAGGGTCCGTAGATTCTAACTGGACAAAATCTGTAAAGGACAATAGTGCTGGCGTATCCACTATGGAAGTATTGAGTCCAAGCACACAATATAGAATAGGCACGGCTCTTGGAACTTATGGAAAATCCCTTCCAGTAGTTATGCCCTCTGGAGCAGCACCCGTAGCCGGAACTTTTATTCCACCTACGCCTTCGTCAGAAGAAGAGGAAGAAGAGGAAGAAGTAGTTTTACCACCTGCTCCAGCACCACCCTCTGAGTTTGAAAAGTATTTGGTTAAGGATGATTTGTCATTGTGGTGGAAGAATGGAGAAGTGGCTCCTGTTATTGCTTACTCAGAACGTGAAGTTAGTTCTAAGGCTTGGACAGCCAATTCTGGAATAATCGACATTGGAATGTCACCAATTCGAGTTCTTGTAGGAGAAGCCTCTCCACAATGGACTATTGATTATCTTTCAATGTTAGTTTCCAACGGCGATATTGATGGTGTCGAGATGGTAGAGTTTGAATCTGCACTTACCAACACAGAAACGCTTATAGATGGTGATAAAGAAGAATATGAAAGCATTCTAACACCCGAAGTTTCATTCGTCTTTATGGATGGTAAGTCATACATTGAGATTGACCGTTTCGGCATGGTTCCAGCCACAAGAGGTGGAGACTTTGCTACATACGGACTTCTTGAAATCGTTATGGATGAACCTTCGCTTGGTGGAGCCATAACTGATATTAGAGTCAATAAAACTTCTTTCAAGGAAATAATCAAAGAAATGGGAGGCGTTTATGGATTCCCATATCTTGGTTTTGAAGGTTTAGAAAACCGTCACAAGACTGACAATTACACTGATGAAGGTGCAGGTAACACCGCCAGCCAACAAGCCACCCGTGCTTTAAGTTTGGCTTACATAAACGAAGGATACCGTCAAATTGATTTTGAACCAGTTATCACTGACATTGATTTTGACAAAGGAACTCTGGATGAAACTGTGCTACAACCACTTGCTTTGGACTTTGACACCAAAATTAACTTAGATACTGAGGGTGTGTTTTTCGCACTCGACTACGCTTCTTCTAAAGATGCTTCCAACTTATTCCCCGGTTTCAATATCAACGATAGTTCTGACAGTAACCAACAAGAGTTTATGTTCCCCTTCGACATCCGAAACTTGAAACCAATCAATGAAGACGGTAAAGTTCTATCTCCAGCCAAGCGAGATGTTGGCGAAGGCATTGTTTCCATTGAAGTTGCTTCCAAGAATGCTTCAAAAGACCCTTATTCAATAAAGTTGGGTAGCAAAACTTACGAGACTACAACATACAGCCAAATCAAATTAACAACTGTTGATGGTGAAGAGATTCTGATTCCAGACAATGATGAACGCTTCAAGGCTTTGGACAATCAACAAAAAGAAATCAAAGGCACAGTTAATATCGTTGATGGTCGCCCTACACTTATGGTTGTTAAAGGCAAACTCGAAGTTGCAGATGTTGAAAAGTATTTGACCAACTCACGTCGTTCCTCCAGACTTTCGGCTAAATACAATGCTATTGATGAACTAACTGGAAAAGTTGATACCAAAACAATTATGGTTCAACAGAAAAATGATTACGTTATCATTGTGGGCATTGGACCCAAAACGTATGCAATAAAAATCAGAGGCGATTAAATATGACAACTTTTGAAGAACAATTGGAAGAACTTATCGGTAAGCAAGGCATGGCAGTTCTTAAAGAAGTTGCCTCCAGTAGTGGTCGTAAGTTAGAAGAAATGGTATCCCTTGAAGAATTGGATGAAACCCTCAGTAGCGTCGAAGTTTTCTCTGGCGTTAATCGAGGACCGTTGAACTTTTTAGTTCTTGATGACGATGGCGATGAAATCGACCTCGAAGATTTAGATTTGGAAGAATCTGATTACGGCGGTTACGAAGTTTCGGCAGTTTATGACGACACAGTAATGAGTAAAGGATTACCTGCTACATTAGGTGCTGCTTTAGGAAAAATCTTTGAAGCCAAGTTGAAACTTACCAAACTTACACAAAACAAAAAGGCTCACGAGATGAGACTCAAAAAGATTCAAAGCAGTATGACCAATCTCGGTGAAGTTTTCGGTTTCGATACTTACGAACACCTTGAAATGTTCACAGCAGCATGGTTGATGAAAGATTCTACTTGCCGATTGTCTGGTATTCCCGGCACAGGTAAAACCACTGTTATTGAATCCGCCGCAGTTTTGTTGTGCAATTCTTACGGACACTCTGGAAAAAAGCGATTTGTTGTTTCTGAAGGTAAAACCTACTCCGATGACGCTCGTTTCAATCAACCTTACGTTCCTAAAGAGTTCCCTGCTGGTCAAAACTATGCAATTGATTACTCCAACGATGCTTACTTTGCAGTTCGTGACAACTGGAACAAATGGCGATTTACTCATTGGACTGAAGACTCTCAAGTTTCAGGAGCATATCTTTACGACACCCAGTTCTTGCACTCTAATGCTAAAAACAGCAAAGGAGATTCTTTCAACAAGAACACCATGTCAATTGAAGATTACTTTTACCTACTTACCAATTGCTATGTTTCCAAAGTTCCCATTCAAGGTTTCAACCACCCAGATTTGGACAAGAAAGACGATTTGACATCCTCAGATATTCTGAAACTTTTGCCAGACAATGAAGTAGAAATGGCTGTTGCACCAATTCAAATCTTGGATGAAAAGGGAGAGTTTGTTTTCAACAACACTCGTGAATACACAGTTACAGATTCTACTGGAAAAGTTTCATTGACTTACACAATGGGTCTTCAATACCCTCAATACAATGCTGACACTCCTGAATCAACTCAAAATTACCGAAACATTATTTTGGACCGACCCGGTGCAGGTGGATACGCTCGTGATTCTCTCAACGATTACCTCGTTGCAGGTCATGGTCTTTACACCGATGCAGGTCGTAACGAAGGCTACAACTTCCGTGAGTTCTTGATGGAACATTTCTATGACTTGCGTTCAGAGTGGATTCCAGCATCAGGTGGTGGAAAATACAACGACACTAAAAGTATTCTTGAAGAAATGCTACGTGAAATCGGTGTGGCTAAGATTGACTACGAAAAGCGTGCTGACGAAGTTCTTTACGGTATTGAAATCCGTCAAGCCACCAAACAAAATGAATTGCGTGGTGTAGAAGAATCAACTTACGAGTTCGAGCCAGTTCCACGACCTATCGTTACTCAACCTGTTAAGTTCTTCAACGAAGCCAACCGTTCACAAGCAGGTGTTGAAGATGCTGTTCTGGGTCTAATTGCCGAGCGAAAAGTAGAATACCGTGGTCGCAGTTTCGATTCACCTTCTTTCGTTGCTTGGATGGACACCAACCCTCACCAAAAAGGAAACGACCTTGCTTTCATTGACCGTATCGACATGGAATTGTTGTTTAAGTCAATTTCTCTCGGTGCCAGATATGAACAACTTTCAGGCAAAGTTCTCGGTGGAGGTGGACCCCCACAAGAGCGATTGGTTGTTAAAGCCATTCAAGGACAAATTGAACCTCTACGTTTCAACGAATTGGCTTCAGTTTGGAACTTTGTAGGCAAAGACATTGGTTACGCCCCACCCGGTCAAACTGTTGGTAGTTCAACTTACGATGCACTTCGAGAAATGTCTTACATTTCTGTGTTGTTCACTCAACGATTCCAACCGCTTAATACCAAACTCAAGGCTGCATCAAAGAAAAGCCTTGTGCCTAAATCTTCAGGTTACCTTTATGCTTCACCACTTATGGATTTCTCAATTACTACGAACACTAAAGAAGATGGAACTACCAATATCAGTCCAGACCGTGAAAGCGGTAAAACTTACGAGGAACACGCACCCAGCGATATTGGACGTGTTCTTGGTTTCCGTTTCACTAACTCACTTCAGAAACTTTCAGCCGCTTTAGCATTCTTGCGAGGAAAGTCCTATGTTACCCGCAGCGAGATTCTCGATGCTTTGCCTTATGTGACGGCTCACCGATTAGGACGTGCTAAGAGCAGCAAAGGTGAAATCTCTGGTATGGATGGTTCTTCACTCAACTACAACAACGAACAGGAATGGATTCGAGAAGCCATTGTGAACAAATACTTGCTCCAAGAAGGAGACCAGTTGGGAGTTTCAAAGGGTGGATACCCACTCCTCGACGTTTGGGATTTGTTTTACCGCCGATGTATGGATGTTCTTCGTTCTGCACCTAATCTTTGGAATTACGAACAAACCGTTTTGGTTCCTCTTCGTGCAAGTATGATTCAAGCAAGTGCAGGTAAAAACTTCACTCCTGTTCATTGGCATATTGCTACAATGGTTATTGAAAACGAGCGTGCGGCTCTTAACACTCCTGATTCCGCTACGAAACCTTCCCGAACTTATGGTTCTGCTAACGATTACACAGAAAACTACAACAATTATTTGAGCCGTGTTTCTTATGACCCCAACCCCGCAAAGGATACTGCGGCACAAGTTCTGTTTGATTATTACCAACTTCGTGGAGACATTTGTGCAGAACCTAACTTGTTTTCGGATGACCGAGATACACTACTTTCCCTTTTGGATTCCAACATGGCTCCAATTTGTGGCGGACCCATCAATAAAGCCGACCCGGGTATTGCTAACAAAATTGCTCGAAGCGGCAACGGATGGACAGCCCTCACAAACAATGGATTCAAAAATGCTACCAACAGTTTCCAATGGAGAACTTATCAGGATTCTATCGGTGCATGGGGTCGTATGCTGGCCGCACCGGGCAACAATGGAACCGGCAAAACAGGCTCAGGGACACCATTTAAAGAAACCCAAATGTCTGGTATGTCTTATGCCTCATCTTTTGCAGACCAAGCCTTAATGATTTCAGGTCGATTACCAATTCGTGAGATTACTTCTAAGCGAGGTAGCCGAGGTGCTGGTTCTCTGCAACGAGATAATTTCGTGGACCAACTAACGAAACTTCAAACTGCTTACACAACTTCTGTGGGTAGTAGTGGAGTTCAGATACTTAACATGGAAGGTAACGAAGACAGTATTAGCAACATAACTTTTACTGATTTCATGGCTGGTGTTATAGCATGGGCTGACGGATACACAAACAGAGAAGCCAAAACTTTTGAAGAGGCAGTAACAACAAACGAAACTTTCGGAGGACTTACTGGAAATCTTCAAACTGATGGTCTCATGGCTTGTTTCCCACTCAATCACGCTGCGGGTTCACCCACAGGACAAACAGATTATGGAGGCGATGACCACCTTCGACTCTGGGTTCGCTTCTTCGTGAGTGAAACATCTGGAGGATTTACCACCCTAAACCTCACAATGGGCGTTACTTCCAACCTAATTTCAGGCAAGAAGTTCATAGCAGTTAATGAACCAATGGCTTACACTACGGCCAGTTACACTAACCTCGTCAATGAGGGTGTCAAAGATTCAGGAAACATATCATTGATTGATTCGCTGCATTACCAGTTAATCTTTAATGAAGCCACCTTGCTTTGAGAAGTTTTAAGTATCGGAAACCCCTAATGTCAATTATGGAAGACGATGATGAGTTCGTAGACACTTACATGACCATCGAACCTGCTGAGGGCAACGTTCCACCATCATTTGTCAAAATGTTGAGTCAATTAAAAAAGGCCAACGGAATATCCAACGAGTTAATGCTGGTTGATTCAGCAGAGCATTTTGCTCAAACTAATATGGACTACATTTCTCTTTCTAACGATTACATGGCTCACGGACTTGCTGAAAATTATCACGGATTTACCGAAAAACGTGTAGCCGAGGATTTACTTTTCGTAATTCAACACGAAATTGGACACCTCAATATCCACCCCAACCAAAGTTACGGGTGGGAGGAAGAAATTAAAAGTTTGCCCTTAGAACGAAGTCGTCGAGGCCGTTGGTCTAATGTATTTTCAGATGTCATCGTTAATTACACGGCAGGTAACGGAGTTCAATTAGTTCCAAGTTCTGATAAAGAATCCAATACTGAGGCTATGAACTCGGCTATGTGGTCTTCTTACGCAGGAGGTTATCGAACTTGTTTTGATGGTAACGGTATGTTTGAAGGTCAAGTTACCCACAGATTATTATTGGAATCAGGAAAATTGGTGGATAATCGTTTCAACAATGGTCGTTACACAAATCCAGCCACAGTAGATGGATTCACCCCTTCAGAAGACACACCCAGATTTGAAAGATGGCAAGGTCACGGTCGGGGTCCACAGTTATACCCTTCTGTTGCTTGGTGTGTGTCACATAAAATGCCTGTTGGAACAGATATGGGTTCTGGTATGGGATTGTCCACAACACCCCAAGATTTTCCAGACAACTGGAAACAAATAGAGGTCAAAGCCACCGTTAATATCGAATACTCTGCTAATGCAGACAAGTGGTTGGGTTACAATCCAACACCCGGAACTTGTCCTTTAACTGGAGGAGCAACCACAAATGAAGGCATTATCAACGCTGGAACTTACACAGTTGTTTCAACTCGAACTTACGACAAAATCTTGAATACTAAAGAACTGCGCCCAATTGAGTTCTATCAAATTGATTACGGAGGCACACTTCGTTGGATACCAGCCCATTATTGTATTACACTTTGTCCTGCCTGTGGACTTCCAGCACCAACTCAATTTGAGTTAGGTTTCGGTTACAAGCCTTACATGAAAGACATTATAGAATATGACCCTCGCACAATGAATCAAGCCGAGCGCAGCAAGTTATATGCTCAATTACTTCATAATTTACTGGCTGGTCTTTATGCAACCAGTAAAACGGGTTATGATGGAAAAACAGGCGTTGCCGCAGGAGAAGCGTGGCTTCACGATACTGCTTGGGATATGCACTTACAACACACAGGAAATTAAAGTGGTGAAATAATATGCCTTACGAAAACAATACATACATTTCAGAACAGGGTCGTGAATACTCTCGTGCAATTTTCCACAATATGTTCAAGAATGATGGCGTAGTCATGGACGTTTCATCAGTAAGTGCTATTGTAGAACACATGAGAGGCAAAGATGGGGCTACTTTCCATCAAACTCTCGGAATGGTAAAACAATTTATTACAGGTTATCGCCACAAAAACGCTGGGCAATCATTCGATACAGGAGTCTTGATTTGCCCATCTTGCACACGCCGAGACTTTATGCCTTTTTGGGAGTTTGTAGATTTCGGATTCCGCAACGACAACGCTGAGTGGACTTCCACCGTTAAACCAAGAAAGGACCGGTATTCTGTTGGAGGTCAATTAGAAGTTTTCGGTTACCATGTTGTTTCCAGAGTGGTATGCAACCATGCCACTACTTGTTTAGACTGTAAAACCACAGTTACAGGACATTATTCCAGTTGCCGAAGCCGTTCTTGTTCAAGTTCCAACGTGGTTCAGGTTGGTTGCGGCCATGAGTTTTCACATCATTCAGTAGTCAATGAATATCAAGCCTCAGAATGGGTTGCTTTAGGTCGTTCTTCAACAGATATGGCTGGTGTTTTTGAATACAAAAGTGGTAAAGTGGTCAAAAAGTTCGGTTCTCAGCCGTTTATGTGGAGAATCGGATATGATGGACCTATGCCGCAGGGTGTAGTTTTAACAGACCCATTAACTGCGTTTGAATACATACCCAAATTAGAGATAGGTTACGAAACTTTTGATGGTGAACGAAGACCTTATGGTTACAAATGTCCAGACGATAGTTGTAACTTTGAGCGATATGCACCGCCTAAAAACCAAAGTTACGATGCACCAATGATGGCTCCCAGCGAATATAATTCAACTAAACGGACTTACACAGAAACTGGAAGTGATGGGCAACCACTAAGTAGTGGCTGTCAAGCAACTTACAATCGAAATGATAAAGAACAACGTGGTGGATTGGTAAATAACATGGGTAGATGTCCAATACACGATTTGCCTTTAGTTCCTCGAAACTCAATTAAATACAATCCCCCATCAGATTGGTTTTTGAAATCTGGATTGCCAAAAACTGCTTTGACGGAATCAAGTTCAAAAGGATATTACTCTGGTTCAAAGAGTGCAGATACAAAGTTTGGTTTGAGTTATGACGACCAAATAATTCACGGAGAAGTTGAAGCGTTTAGCAGTGAACAAATACTTCGTTGGGCTAATTCCACACCGATGAGTTACCCAATTAGCAGTTTGATGAGGATGTTTGTGCAAGTTCCCAAAGAAGTGTGCAGTTGGTGTATTGATAACCACGATGGATACGGTAGTGTAAATGAAAATAGTTCTTTTTATTATACTCCAGAAAGAGGATACACTTTAGAATGTCAAGAATGTGGAAAATGGCAACCGAAATACCGCCGACCAGCCTCAGATAATTCTATGATGGAGAATCCTTCTTTGTATTCAATTGGAAGTCCTCAACCATTGGGACAACAAATGAATGACGACCCAAATAACCCGATTTACACAATTCTCTTAGATTCTCGGATTGCTCCCGATAAATCAATTCGTCAAGAACAGTTAGGTCTTTGGTCAGGAATTAAGATACCGTCAGGACCCGAAAGTGGTCCAGATACTGGTATGTCAGTTATGCTTTGCCCCAATGATAGAGATGGAGAAGCAAAGGCTACTGGAGAACTACGTCGTGAAGAGTTGGCCGACAAAGCCAGCGAGATTGATGTTACCGATAAAGAAGTAACAATTCAAACTAAATTACTCAATCTTAAAGGATTAACTCGTGATGGGGACAATATGCAAGAGGCATTTGAAACCGCCCAAGATGCGATGGAGATTCCACTTTCAGTTCGTGTCAATGGATTAGTTCAATACATACCAACTACACTCGACGATGAGTTCGTTACCATTACTACGCCCCAATTACTCAAATATCGTTCCACAGACCCAGTAGGAGAATTACCCGGCAGAGTCTGGAGATTTGAAGTAAGAAAGGAAAACATCTTGATACAACAAGAAGAGGATTCACCATTAGGTGAGTCTGGCCCGGGTTATACTTATGTTGTAACTGAAGGCCGTAGTCGTGAATGTTTCTATAATTCAAAAGACCGATTACTTGATGCCAGTTCTCAGTGTGCCAGTTACCGAGACCGTTCAACGGGTGAGCCTCAAAGCACACTTCGCACATATCCTCGTTGGACAAGAACTCCAGCAGCAGACATTAGGCCAGACGGTATCCCCGGCTCTCCAGAATACATTCTCAATAATGGTAATTATTTATGGAACTCTAATACCCACATGGCGCAAGACCGATACCGAACCAATGAATACCTTAACACGTTTATGCCCAAAAATGAACAAGGAGAGCCAAGCCTTGAGCCGAAATACCACATATTCAGAGAGTTACCACCACCGACACATGATGTAGAAGTCAATCAAGTTCATATATTCTATGAATGTCAAACTTGTAAAGATATGTGGACTATCGGAACTCAAATGAAAAAGGATGGAACTTATGAACCCGGTGCAGCCGTAACTGAGTATTATCGTCGTCGAGGTTGGGTTGATGCCGCAGGTGAAATTACTCAACCGAAAGTTTTCCCTGAAGTTGCTTTAGATGCTGCTAAAGACCGAGAGGGAGATGACCCCAACAATCTTGGTGTTGAAGACCCTTCAATTCAAGCCTTTAATCGTGGCGATGGCAAAACAGCCAAACAAATGTTAGAACAAAAGAAAATGGTGGTGAAAACAGATGAGTAATTATCAAAGCGACGGATGGGCAGACAACCCTTTTACTTTTATGACAAGCAGAGATGTGCCTATCATTGATGTTTCACCAACTCCGATGAAACCATTACTTCGAGATTTGTTCGAGAAAATCAAAGCCAAATATCTTCGGATGCCTCCCGCTAAAATCAATCCTTTAGAACCTGTGGCAACTACACAATGGTCTCCAGAAATGGGAATGACTCAAACTTTAGTGGACCGATTCGCACCCAATCCAGCATTTATTGGACTTCCGCTACGTCGCAAAGACATTGAAACTCAAGTAGGCACAAAAGGTTTCAACACGCACTACAACATTATGATAGACCAATCGGGTTCTATGAGGGCACCTGCTTGTCATTATGAAGGTGACGCACTTCACAGAGGTTTAGTTTGTCGATTAGCAACTGCTAATTTGATTTCACAAGCCAAACTTAATTTGGATAGTTTCATTGTTTATTCTTACAACAACACAGGTAAAATCGTTTGGCCTTTGCCCAACGGTGAACCCAGTTATGATTATGACGCAGCAGTAGATTTCTTAACTGGCGATGGAATCAAACAACTTTGGAATCCTATTGAAATGGAGGGTAAAATAGACGCATGGAATCCTGACACGAACAACATCGTAAATGCTTTGGATGCTATCGTTCCAGACGGAGATAACAACGAAGCATCGGCTTTTGAAATTATGATTGAAAATACTCAAAAACACGACATCGGTGGAAGTATTACTGTTTTCATTACAGACGGTCACAATCTTAAAGGACCCTTAGAAGAAAGCAGTTCAGTGTCTGGAGGCAAAAGTTTCGACAATTGGTTCAGAAGTGCAAATCCACAAAACAAAGTTTTCTACATCATTCTTCAAGACAAAGGCTCCGAAAGTTCTATGGATAGATACTGCAAAGGTGTTGAAGATGCTTTAATCAATATCTACGGTTATCCCCGTGAAATTGCTTCAAAGTTTGTTTGGAAGTTCCCTGACTCTCGTATGATTGACCCAGAAACAGGTGAACTCATTGAGGATTTGTGGGACCAAATGGGTTGGCTATTTACAGAGATTGGTAAGATTTTTGCAGGTATTTCTGAAGAGTTTGAAGATGTTGTCGAATACTTTGAAGAGATTGGACACGATGACCCAGACGATTGAGCAAGGTTTTAAGTAGTCGTGCAACGAAGTGTTTGACATGGATGCTCCTGTTGCCTCATCACCTGCACGTCAGGCTGAAGCGTTTCCAACACCCACCGAGATTTGTCTGGGACGTAAATTGAGATTTCCAGCATACGGAGAAGACAGTTTAATTTCAAATGTTTTGTTTGTCACCGGCAAGCGTGGCTCAGGAAAGTCATTTACTGCTGGTGTAATGATGGAAGAGTTTCATCGACTTGGACTTCAGTTCGTTTGTTTCGATGCTCTCGATGCTCACGGTGGCTTAGACCAAATGCCCCGTGTAGAATCCATCAAACCCGAAGAAGGTCAAAGTATTGACATGAAAAGTTTGGTTCAAAGATTGAAAACTACTGACAAATCTTTGGTCATCAAAATGGGTGGCCTTAGCCTTACCAAACAACAAGAAATTATTGGAGACTATTGTGAAGCACTTATTGAGGCTCGTATTGGTAAAGGATTGCACACAATTTTTGAAGAATGTCAAGATTTTATTCCTCAAGTTGGCCGACCGATTTCGTTTGACCCCATCGTGCGATTGTGCAAACTGGGTCGTGCATTAGGATACGGTGCTACGCTGGTTTCGCAACGACCCGCAGGTGTGAACAAAGAAGCATTATCACAGGCTTCAGTTTATCTGGTTCACAACGTCATTAACAACCGAGACTTGAAAACTTTAGATGAACAATTAAGTTTTGGAACAGACAAGCGATTGATTAAGAAAATCTTGAATGGTATTTCATCGGCTCGTAAAGGTGAATGTGTCGCCTACGCACCAGAGTTTTTCAGAGACCGAGGTTACATTGTAATTGATAAAATCCGTGGAGACCGTGTAACTGAACACACCGGTAACAACATTGACGTTCAAAGTTTAATTGGTGGTGATGCAAAACCCGAAAGTTCCGGCGATTTATTCGATGCAGACAGCACGCCAATGCCAGATGATGCCATCGGTAGCATTTCTGATGCTGAAAGTTTTGCTCGACACAGTTCACCGCTTTCACCTTCTACTCCGATTCATGCAGTTCCACCAGTTGAAACCAAAGTTTCCCCAGAGTTCTTGGCTGAAATGAAAACCTATGATGATTGGGAACCATCAGTTCCGCAGTTTGAATACGACCCTTATGATGCAGATTCGCTCGAAACTTCTTTAGAAGATTGGGAAAGTTATTCACCGCCTTCGGGTTCTTCACATCGTTGGGTGCCTGTGGCCGCCATAGGAGGCACGGCTTTGACTTCAGCATTACTGTTGGTCGTTATGCGTGGCCTACGGATTCGTTAAACACATTGTTTAAGTAAGTGATTGGCCTTACACTACCCATGTATCAGATGGGTCAAGGAATTATCCGTTCCCAAGACCTTGTTATTGCGTTGCGTAAATCTGATTCACCAGTAGCCATAGAACATTTTTCTGAACCGCCGTCTATATTTTTACACCGTTGGGGCGAAACAGCCCTGCAACACATCACAGACCTTCAAGTTCCCATTTGGTTTATTCTGGGTCCATCGCATCGTCGAACACACGATTGGCGAGCCGTAACTGCTAATGGAGAAATGTGTCATTTAACCAACAAAGAGATTTTCAGCACCGCAAAACTGGCACACGGAACACATAAGTTCCAAAAATGGGTCATCATTGATGAACTCCACAACAAAACTGTGCCAGAACTTGCCGCCGATTGTCCACTCACAGGCGTTCAATTTCGATTGTTAAACCGCTTTCAATTTGTAGCCTTGATGCAACCTCGTGGTGCATTTGTTAAACCCACAGGATTAGTCAATTCTTTCAAAGACCTTGGACCACTTGTTTTCAATGCACCCCATTTCAATGAAAATCATGGAAAAGTTATCAAATCGAAATACGGAATAGGCTATGTAATTGAACCCCAAAAAGAACCCACCTATAATTTTTCTCACCGTTGTAATGCTGTGGTTCACGACCACTTTAATTCTTATCCCGTAGGTCACGACAATCGGTATTATGTTCCACTTCGCTTTTTAGAACCGTATGCAATACCCACAGGCATATTAGCACCTCAAACTTTAAATGTCCTTAATTGGTGTATCACAGGATGCGACCAACTCATCAATAGAAGTCTTTAAGTATCAGAACCACCCAGATGTAAGATAGGTAAGACCTATGATGCAAGATTCAGGATTTAGCGAACCATTGATTGAAGACCCGAATACCACTGTTGGTGCTTATCCGTGGGAAGGAAATTACGGAGCAACACGTTCCTATGATACCACAAACATGAGCCACATGACAACTCCAGTTACTGCTATGGTTGCTCCTCAAAAGGAAGCCACTGACGAACAATTCGTTGGTGCTGGCAACGACCCAGAAGGTGCAGACGCAGGACAAAATGATGCTGGCGGAGATGCTGACGGAGAAAACTTCGGACAGGACCAAGGCGAACAAGACCGTATGGAATCTGAATACTACTCAGAAGGAATGTCCACTGGTGTCAAGTTTGGAATCGGTGCTACTGCTGTGGCATTGGGACTCTTCGGCATGGTCTATGTTCTTTCCAGCAACTGAGCAAATCTTTAAGTAGTTGAACGAATAAGGTGATATTATGGCACGAACAATTGGAACCAGCACAGTCTTACCAGATTTGCCTTACTCCCCTAATCTGCAAGTTCTTCCCGAAGTTTCTTTGGTAAATGATACACTCGCAGGATACAATGCTAAAATTGAACTCGGACAAGGTTTGACATCTCAGGCTCCACGCCCTATGCCTACTGTGTCGAAAGTTCCATCAATCAACGTTCCTCAAACTCGTGCATTGTCAGAATCTGAAACAATTTTCGGTGCAGGATACGGACAAGGTATTGTTCCTAACTCACCACGCCCAGCACCTACTAAAGTAAATACTCCTCGTTTGGATATTCCTGTCGGAAGCATGGCTGCTGATTTCAACCTTCAGAACTATTCTTTGACTGGACAAGGTTTGACTCCTCAAGCCCAATACTTGAAGCCTACTCACACAATGGAACTTTACGCTCCACCTGCTGCACCCAACGTGTCCAACATGACTCGCATGAAGTCTGAACAAATCATGGGCAGCATCAACGCTCACCAACCACAGGCTAACCTCGGTGGAGACCCTCGCTTTGAAGCCGAGATGAATACGGTTCGACCTACTAACCCTCGTGCTATGATGAATGCACCAACTATCAATGTTCCAGTCACACAAAAGCGTATGGCTCTAAGAGAGTTGCCAATCATCCCTCGTAGCACTCAACCTCGTATTCCAAATGTTTCCAAGCAAATTGGACCTGTTAAGCAGGTTCGTATGGAAGCACAATATGTAGCACCACCAGTCCGAAACGCAGACATGGGTGGATTGCTCAACAGCACCAGCCGAGTTGGTGGATTTGGAAACAGTAACGGTCGAACCTTTGGTGCTTCAGGCGCATTAGCAAAGGGTCGATTCAAACTATAAACAAAACTACGGAGATGAAAAATATGGATTACAAAACAATTATCGTTGGAACAAGCCTTATGGTTGCCGGTGGACTCGCTTCAATGGGTGGAACTTATGAGATTTTCACTCGAAGCATTCCAGTTATCGGTGTGAACGCCCTACAACTTGGCGGTGCAATTACTATGCTCGTCGGTGTTGCTACTTTCACACGCTTTGACCCACTACGCCTACGCCAAACCACACCTGTTATCAACGTTTGAGACCTCTCAGGCATAGCCGGAGGAATCAAGCATGAACAGTCGTATGAGAGCAGAAACAACACGAGTTTGTGATGCTGGACTTTCAGCCTATCTTGCTGACAAACATTCAGAGTTTAGACTTCGTAGTTTTTCTCGTGGTGTCGTCGGCGGTGCAATTTTAACACTACCCACATATTTCTTGGTTCAAAGCACAGGCATTAACCCAATTTTCTCAATTCTTCCCTTAGCCTCTGGGCTTCTTAGCGGAACTTGGACTGGTTTAACTCAAGCAGACCGAGCCGATGGTTCAAATAGTGCAGATTTCGATGAAGTTTGCGCTACATTAGAAGAATCAGAATCCGATGAAGACTCTGAAGATTCCGAAGATTCAAACTGAATCTTTAAGTATCAGAACAGTTAAGTGATTGTTATGGACTGGCAAGAAACTATTGGTCGTGTCGGATTTGCCGTCGTTGTGATTTACGCTATCGGCTTTACCGCTAAAAAATTGAACCTTATGTCTGAATCAAAAAAGGCAGAAGCCCCAGTTGGTTTTCAAGAACCTGAATATCCAGACATGGTGGTAGAATCTTTGGTAATGAGACCAACTGTTAATGAATACTTGAACACTGAGTTCGGGTCAGCCCCTTTGCCTTCTACTTCTAATTTCGTTGCTATGATTCGAGGCACACCCATTTGATTAGGTGATACCATGCAAGTTACACCCGAAAATGCTCAAAAAGTTGGTATGATTGGTGCTACCGTCGGCCTTGCTATGTATCTTACAGGATATTATTTCGGCCACGGCAGTAAAGATTGTGGCTGCAAAGAAGTTTCAGAAGCCGAAACACGTTCTACTGGAGTTACTCGTGGAACAATTATTTCCGAAAGTTTCGGCTCAGAGATGAATCAAGACATGAGTGGGTCCTCAGCAGAGTTGAATCGAATCAATCCTACCGTAGTTGAAGGTGCCGAAGATATTATGGGAGCCGAAAGTTTTGACGTAGAATATCGAAATCTTAACCCTCTGGATTATCAAACACCTGCTGCATTCTCCGATGTTTCGGGTTATGCTTCCCAACCTTTCTGGGACCAAGCCAATGATATGCTTCCAGAATACAGATTCCCTATGCCGTGGTCTGCTTCTTACAGCCCACTTAGTCCATACCGACCACTTGATTATCAACAACAATCTGTAACCTACGTTCAAAATGACCGTCGAGTTCGACCAGCAGTTCAGAACTGGTAGAAAACTTTAAGTAGTCGTGCAACCGAATGTTGCACATGAGTTCTATGACTAATGGTTATGTCCGTAAAGACATGAATCGAGAGTCCAACTTTTTTGCTAACGCAGAAGGCCAAGAACATTTGTTAATGGCTGATGGCACAGCCATGTCAGCAGATGCTTTCCGTGATGCTCACCCCACCACTAAGTTCACACCCGAAGAATTGGGTATGAATCCAGAAGCCTCACCGTTTCACCAAGACAACCCAATGGTAGAATCATACAAAGGTCAAACTCCTGTGTATCACGATGAACACACAACTGCAAGTGGTGGCGAAGCCAGTCAGTTAGGCATTTACACCGCTAAATCTTTCAATGCAGAACCCGCAGCCATTGTTTCGGGACTTAACTCATGGGTTTCCAAAAATCTTGGAACTTTGTTATTGACTTCATTTGCAGTATTTGGTATTTACAAAGTTGGAGTCCGTCGTGGCCGCAATTTTTATGCTACACAACAAGCCGAATACAAATCCATAATGAAAGACCCTGAAACCCTTTTTTTCCGTAAGGGTTGATGCCCAATGCTTAGAGAATACGAAAAAGGCAATCGAGTAACATCGGTCGCAATTCAAAGTCTCGGCATAGGCACTATTGAACACCCCAGTTTTACCCATGCTACAATAGTTTGGGATGACGGCACTTGGAGTAAAGAGCGTTACCAAGACCTCATTTTTGTAGGACACAGCCGAAATGAACCACTTCCAATACCAACTGAAAATGGTGCTAATCCTTTGCCGTTAGTCGGCAGTAATGAAGGTCTCAACGACCATTCACGAAAGTTCGATGAAACTCCAGATTTTGAAAAGGATAATCCGAAATACAATCCTGATATGCCCGGTGGAAGTTCTTATCAATACGGTTCAGCCAATCTCAATCCAGATGTTTTTTCCGCCCCATTAGTTTCTTATGAAACATGGAATCCTGAAGACGGTAACAGTCACAGCAATTTTGGAAGCACTTTACAAAACTCTAAAGTTTCAGGCCGAGACATTCCAGTTACTAAGATTAGACAAGAAGAACTCGATAAAGAACTTCAAAGAGTTATTACTAAACGCTTGTTATCTGGTCGTATCACGGAGGGTTCTCTTTGATTTCAGGACCCGAAACTTCTAAGAAATCTGGTTGGCCTGTTCCACGTTATTATCAAGATGTAGCCACTGGTGAAACACTTCCAGTTTTGGTTTGGGCTATGAACAATCAGTTATATCAACAAGCCGACGGCACACTCCGAGCCTACTCAAGATTCGGACACGGTGAACCACCAATGACTTTACGTTCTGTTGATACACCACCTTCTGACACACCCGGTTCAGATTTTGCACCTCAAGAACTTGTTCAGAATCCTCAATTTTTAGAAATAGTTCGTAACAAAATGCAGCATCGACGCAACTTCTTATCAGAATCAGAACCTTTAGTGAAACTTTCGGAACTCAACTTTGATTCTCTACGTCGAGAACTACGCTCTGCTGGATTTAACTTACAAAGAACTGGTCGTGTTCCCGAAAGTTGGGTTTCTGTTCGCACCGAATCTTTGGGTTCAGGTTATTCTTTAGAAATGTTAGTTTCTCCTGATTATTATTCTGGATATGATGCTGACCCTTACCAACAAGTTATCGGAGGATTAGGTGAAGCAGGTATCAACCAAGAAGGAATTGGTATTGTTTTACGAGATTCCTCAAAAGCAATTGCTAAAACTATTGCTTTCCGTGGCACTTCATTTGAGCAACAAACTAAGTTTTTCAACGATGCTGTGGCTGCTGGCTCTCAATATCTCAATCCAACAACCTCTTATCGAAACCTCGGAACTACTGTGGGTCAAAGTCCTTTTGCAGAATCAGGTCGCCCGTGGAAACCCGGTGACCTTGTGAACATTAGTCGTTCATCTGGAGATGCTGGAGGCTTGGCTACGGCTCACGTTGTTCGAGTTTATCCTACAAAAGTTCAAGTTGCTTGGCCTAATGATGCAGACCACCCCGTTTCTGAGTTTCCTCGTGGCTGGTATTCATTAGAAGAAAAATCAGATTTGATTTACATTAAAGAAGACCCTCAATGGTTAGTTCAATGGCGAAAACGCCCTCGTAACTTATCATCTGCTTTTGGTTCAGAAAACTCAATTTATCCGTATGGTATTGGAACTCCAACAGATGGACCCAACATTGACCGACATTCATTTGATAACTCACAATCCACAGGCCACGACCCTGAGCGTTTCGTCGAATCTAAAATGTTAGGACCTGCACCAGTTTGGACTCAAGATGTAACCATGCCAGAGTTTTTATCCATGAAAACCAGTCCAGTAGCAGCATCAGGAGATTTATACGGACAACAAGACGAACTTATGATGTATATCCGAAAACAAAATGCTTTAGCCCAACTCACGGGTGTTAAAAACCCGTGGTGAATAATATGAATGTTGATGAAACAATTGTAGAATGGGGTATGTCTCCAGACATTTTGACGGAACTTTACTATAATACTTCAATACACGATTCAAATAGTATTACAGACATGAAGTTAAACCATCATATAGGTGTTTTCAATCTGAATAATTATGAAACTCAAGAAGTGGATTATCAGTTTTATGCAAACAACAAAAAATTACCTTACCTTATTGTTATTAAACCATTATCAGAGTCAGACTTAGCCGATGCTAAGGAAAGAGCGAATCACGTTAGACTTGAATTGATGAAAAATATGTTAAAGTCAGGACGTGGTATCCACGAAATATCTTTTGAAACAATTACCGAAGGAGGAATAGATTACTATTATTTTTTCAAAGGTCGTATGACTTTGATGCACAATCCAGAGCCAGATGAACGTGCTGAGTATTACTTGATACTTGATTTTTTGGGATTGGGTATCAAAACTTTAAACTGGACTACGTTTCCAAAATCGTTGATTGAGTAAAACCGAAGTCTTTAAGTATCAGAACAGAGAGATGATTATCATGCGTTGGTCTCAATTTGGTATCGGAGCCGTTTTGGTCGGTGTCGCTGCCTTCTTCGGTAACGAAAAGTTTCGTAGCAAAGTCACTTCAGCCTTTGGTGCTGATGGCATAACTCCAGCAAATCTGGAAGAGATGCACATCGAAAGTTCCGGAGTCACAATTGACCAAGTTCCAACTTCTTTAGCACAAGCCTTCCTCGGTTATCAACAACTTCACCTACAAGGCACTAATTCTATTGCTAATGATTCGCCATTTATGGATGGCCTTATTGATGCTCAACCAGTTTATGTCAATCCTCACGACATCGGATATTCGTTCCAACCAGCAGAACAAGGATTTTCTTCCGAGTATGTCGATGAAGTCGGACAAACTGCTTCTTCTATGAATACTACTAACAACGAGTTCATTACTGGACCCGGAATGCCTTACACTCAAACCCCATCTCAAGACCCAGTTTCCTTAGACCCCAGCACAGGTGCAGGTGTCGGTATTACTTATGATGGAAGTCGTTTGCCAGTGGCTCGATTGGCTCCCGAAGTCAATAGTGATTTCCCTTATCTTGTTTCTATGGTTGATGCTCCGTTTTTGACCCCACCCACAGGAGAAGTTGGAGGCAACCGTATTGGAAGCGTATCTCGTAACAGCACAGATGATAACGTCAATGGTCGTCTCGGAGAAGTTGCTCTCAGCCCAGATGTTGATTCCTCTTATCTTGATACTTCCACTGGTCGCACACTACCACTAAGTCAATGGCGAAGCACCCACACAATCCTCCGTATTTCTGATACTATGGTGTCAGCAATTCCTTTTAGCGGAGGCTTTGAAACACAACTAAGGAGAGTATGAACATGACTAAAATGCTATTTATTCAATCTGAAGATTACTGGGGATATGATGCTTCCTCATTCGATGACGCAATTAACTTTTACAAGTTTGCTTGGACAGTTCCATCAGCCCAATACTCAAAGATGGATGAAGAAGACCAAAACCGTTTGTATCCTTGTGCGCTCTTTTATGTTGCAGGTGTTACCGACAACCACAATTTCTTGACTCTTAAGATTGTTCAAGACAAAACCGAAGCCAAAGTTTCAGGAATGGAAGGCAGCAAGCGTCGAACACGTCGCTATACAATTGGTTCAAATGCTCAGTATTCCGTCGGCAGTTATGCACTTCAAGCCGCACCTGCTTCCGCCACCACCATTTCAGAAATCAAAGAAGCCGTTGAATCAGGCTCTACTTCAGAAGGAAGTTTCCTTATTTCAGGATTCCTCGATGATGCTGCCAGCGTTGCTGATGCTGTCAATTACGAAGAAAAATCTGCTGAAAGTTTCGCTGCACCCGTTACCGAACCATCTGGCTCGGCTTACGAACCTGCTGACCCCACAGTAGCCAACCCATCCACCGAAGGACCCTCAGAATCAGAACTCATTACTATGTCTGCTGAAATTGAATACGCAGAATTGGGTGACGAGTCATATCCTATTATTCCTAACACCACCGGACAAGATTCTTCCTTTAACGGTCATGGAGTTCCACAATGGTATGGTGCTGAAGGCGAAGGCGATATTAGCCACGACAAGATAGACGAAGAAACAGAACAACCAATTATTCTTCGACACGACAATGCCTCAACGTTTTATGAGTGGAAGGTTGATGGACCAGTAACTGATGACCAAGAATATGAGATTGAACAAGAAATCGAGAGTGAGGTCGGAGATTCACCATTCCGAGGACAAAGTGACTTTGAGTTTGAACTATCCGATGATGACAGAACGGTTAGTGTAGATACAGACACACACTATGGCGAAGGTCGCTTTTATGGTATGGCTGCTGAAGAATCCTTTGATGCCGAAGGCGGTCGCCTCCGAGACATTCGTGGTAAGTTTATGAATCGTGGTAAAGCCAAGAACGCAGTTTTCGGTGAAGTTATGTCTCAACAAATGGGCGGATATTACCGCACAGGTATTGTCGGAGACAACCCACCAGTCGGTCAAGATATTTCTCGACGCAACGCCGTAGCCAAAGCCAAATACTTTGTGCAACCCGGTGTTCAAAATGACAACACAGGAGCATGGTCTAAAGGACCCAACTTCCAACAAGCCCGAAAGATTGCTAAAGGAGTAGCATGGGACACCGTTCAAGACATGGGACTCGCTGCTGAGAGTTTCTGTGCTGAATGCGGCACAACCAAGAAATACCGTGGCGAAGAAGAAGGCTGTGGCTGTGGCTCTAAGTCTGCTGAAATGGAATACGCTGAACTTGGAGAAGAACTTTACCCAGTCATTCCTAACTCAGAAGGTGGCAACACCGCTTTAGATTCAGGATACGGAGTTCCTCAATGGTATGGCTCTGCTGAAAACGACGAACAAGCACCTGAAGAAGATTACGTTATTATTGAACTTCCCAAAAGATTGAGAAATAATTTGACGATTGATGGTGTCGCCACACATCCGGGTCGTGAAATCCTTCGTGCTATTGCACCTATTGAGGGAGCATATTTTGATTTTTACGCCGATGAATGGGAAGACGCTGCATGGGCTAATGTTGGTGGACCCTCGTATGACGATTTAGAAGCCTATGATGATTTTTATGAAGGGTATTATTTTGACTTTAAGAAAGGAGGAGTTTTTGATGGTAATGATAACATGGTTGTTTCAATGGATGATTTCGCAGAAGCAATCTTCAACTATGATATTGTGAACATTGGTGGTAACTATGATTGGACTGAAGATTCAAAACTCCCCGAAAGACATATCACCTCTCGTCACAAGATTACTGATACTTTGGAAGAAGCCTCACCTGCAAAGGGAGTTCTTGTAGCACCTGCTATCGCTGCTGTTGTTGGAATCTTAGGCGGTATTTTCTACGCACGTCGTTCTTAAGGAGTTGTGAAGTAACATGGTAACTAACTATCCTAAACTTTTCTTTGAACAAGAATCGAAACTAATTCACAAAGTAGGATACTCTGTTGCTCTTGCTATGATGACAATTGGTTTGGCTGAAACAGTTCACTCTGTTCCTTACATGGTCAAAAAAGAATCCTCTCCAGTGGGCATTGTATTAGGACCCGCAGGAATTGTTGCCGGAAGTTTGGTTGCTTATCTTTATCTTCGTGAAGCCAAAGTAGTTTATTGACTCAACGATTCTTAGCCGAATCGTTTGCTACGCAAACAAGGGGACAACCTTTCCCCAACTCTTCGAGTTTCCCCTATCCGGAGTGAGTGTGAAATCATAGATTTCCCTTTTTTAAGATAAACGTCCAAAGGTTTATAACTGTCCTTGAACAATTAGGTATTATGACTCCTACCGAATACTACTGGGGAACATTTGGTTATCCCTTTGAAGATTGTGAAATCAACTCTCTCGATTCTGTTTCTGCATGGTCGTGGGCTGGACACATAGGTATTCCCAGTATTTCACAATTCGATTTCAAGGTTGGACAACCTGACCCCAGAGGCATCGGCCAAGTCACCGCTATTTATGAATTAACACATTCATACCAAGACACACCTGAAATTGAAATCATTATTTGTCTTGAAGGCGAAGTAGGTGCTACTACATGGGAAAAACTACGGCCTGTGGCGTATCATACCTCGGAAGAAGCAATCCGTTGTTTTGAATCTGAGAGTCCGTGGACCGGCACTCCTTCAGTATCATTTAACTGAAGCCAACCTTTAAGTATCAAAAGCGAACCATGTTCAGTATGGATGATGATGTTTCGCCGTTCCTTTCGGAATTGGAATCCGAAGTTCAAACTGAAGCCGCAGGTAATCCAAATAACAAAATGGCTTTCAATGGTGAAACCCCATCTAACTCTGTTGTCGAAACAGTGGAAGTAACTGATGAAGATTTGAAAAAGTATCTTACAGAAGGACAGCGTAATTCTTTACCAAAGGCTTTACAAGAAGGAATTGCTCGTAAAAAGAAAATCTCTGAATCAGAGGAAGCCAATATGCCCAGTTTTGATAACATGAGAAGTGAGTATGAAAACGAAGCAGCACCCTCGGAAGTTTCCGTTGATGAACCCCTCCCAGAATCTCCAGAAGAACTCACTCCTGAAACTGAGATTCCTCCAGAAGTTGCAGGACCACCCGAAACTTTTGAACCAAACTTGCCCGAACCTGCTGATGTTACACTTTTAGCAGAAAGGTTATCCAACCAAGACCAAGAAGTTCGTGTTGCCAGTATGACTCAACGTCAATTTGAAGATTGGTTGTTTCCAGAAAACAATGAAAGTTCCGATTGGGCATCTGGTCAAGTTGCACTTGCTCGAATCTTAGCCAACCTCAAAGCGGCTGGTTACGATGCTAATACTTTAACAATTGACGAAACTTTATTCCCACGTTACCTTCAAGTTGCTTCGGCTTTGTGGTCTCGACAGAATCTGGTAGAAACTGACCGTGAATCTGTATTACTTAAATTAGAAAATGCTCCTGCATCTCAAATCGTTGCTATGCTTACTGCTACGGCAGATGCGATTCCTATCACAATGGCTGCTGAATTATTCAGCCCAGTGGAAGTTGAATCCGAACCTACAAATTATCTACCGTATGCTGCTGTGGGAATTACTACAATTGCCGCTATGCTTATACCCATGTTTTGGAAGAAGTAACCGAAGTCTTTAAGTATCAAAAGGGAGTAGGGAATAATATGAATCTGGACCTTGCTATTCAGAACACGCTTCGTCGTAGCCCAATGGAAGGTGCTATGCACGGTGTTATGTCCGACTTTGGTAGCACATATCAACTAACATCATACACTGAATCAAGCAAGGCTGCTGAAAGTATTCTCGGTAAGCCTGTGGCTCACATGAGTCCTAATGCTTTGAGCCGACCAGTTCACGCTGAAAAGAGAGTCGTTAAAAACGCCGAGCCAACTTCTGACATTTCCACAGTTATTGATGGTTATACTCTATCCTACTCCGCCAGTTCAAAGAATTGGACACTTAGTTCCACAGGAGTCCCCGGTTTCTGGGACAAACTTTTGGGTCGTTCAGGTAAATCAACTGTATTAGCAACCAAATACGGTGCTAACAGTAGTCACCGATTCCTATCAGAAATTGAATCTTTGACACAACTTTCATCACGTTCTAAAAACAACATCGCTGGTTTCGTCTTAGAAAACTCTGGTCGCATTTCCACCGAAACTCTTCAAACAGGATACACTGTTGATACTCAACCTCTCGACGACGCACTTACAAGTAGTGGTTCAAACAAGATTTTGGAAGCCAGTGGGTCCACACGACAATTTGAACTTGGTTTGGCTTCAGAGTATGCTGGAGTCGCCAAGCAACGTAACGATACTTTCATGGGAGATACAGTTATTCCACAACCGCTATCACAAGCGCAGATTGGAATGGTCAGAACTCCATTGGGTGACCCTGTGGGAGTGCATATTGCACCACCGACTCGACACATGGGTTCAGTAAGAACTAACCGAAGTCTTTAAGTAGTTGAACGTGAAAGGTGATAATATGAGTGCAATAGGAAATGTTGTTGAATCCTCAAAGGCTGGATTGATGTCCCCTGACTTTTATTCTGGTGTCGCAGGTATCGCAGTTGGCGGCGTTCTCGGCTCTGCGCTTACTCTAATTCCTTTCCAGCGTGCTGGAATGTTTGGTAATGCTCTCCGAACTGGTGTTACACTTGGTTCAGGTGCTTACCTTGTGAACAAGTCTCGTTCCGAATCAGGAGACATGAGCCGCTTGTATCTTAGTGCAGGAACAATTCTTGGATTTGCAGGTGTTAGTCAAGTTCTTGGTTATCTTACCGCTATGACTGGACTTTCAATCCCCGGTTTCAACGGCATTGGAACTATGATTACTGCTAACGCAGAATCCGATGACACACAATTGATTGCACAGCGAGGCTCTGGCTCAGTTATTGGTCAAGAAACTGCTACACAAAGTTTCTCTGATATTTACTCTGCTGATACTTTCGAGGAAGGCACACAAGAAATGGTGAACCGTGTTTCTCCGGGCAACCCAGTAGATTCAGTTTATGAACCTGCTCCAATGGGTCACGGTGTTCCACAATGGTTTGGTTCAGAAGATATGGACATCGCACCATCTGGTGGACTCGACCAAAACCTCGGTGGTTCTTCCGCAGAACCTACAACCGTTGCTATGCCCCAAGAAGAAAAACTTGGAGACTTTATTAACAGCGTCGATACTCTCGGACTTCGTGCTATGAACCCAATGGGTCGTGCTAACGCTTTCGTTGATTCCAAGTATCCCGGTGGCGACCCTCCAGTTGCTTACGGTGCTGAAGAACCAATGCTCAATGTTGAATACCCAAATCCAACTCCTCAAATGGGAAGTCTCCCAGATATGTTGAACACATACATTAAGCCCAGCACAACCGCAGAACAATCCATCATGGATTCGGTTCGTGTTATCAACCCGGGACAACCTATTCAATACTTTGGTGCAGAAAACGGCAAGATGGCCGGCACCGTTACACATTCGCTGACATCGGCAGAGGGCTTTGGCTCCGTGATTGGTCAGTAAAACAAAAAAGGTGAAGAAAAATGATGAACAAACTTTGTAACTGGTCAGAATCGAAAAATGGACAATACGTAACTGGAATCGCTGCTCTTGTTGGCGGTTTGCACTTGATGGCAACTGAAGCACAACCTGTTCTCGGTTTCCTCCCTGCTTTTTCAGTCGATATTATGGGTCGCACCATTGGCGCACAACAACTTGTTGGTGCTGCTGTGGCCGTAACAGGACTTGGCGTTGTTCTTTGCCAACTCAATGGACCTTCAATGATGGGTCTTTAAAATTAGAACAAAACGGAAGTGAATAATATGAAACTACGACAAATACTTGTGAACGAATACACCGTTGGTGGCAGCCTTCTCCTTATTGGTGCAGGTTTCTGGTCCACCCGATTTACTGAGGCTCTGGGATACAAACTCTTTACCATCCCTTCAATGCTCCCACTTATCGGTGGAATGGACGTTACTGTTGGCCGTGCTGCTGCACTTGTTCCTCTCAGTCTTGGTGCTGCATTCTTGCTTCGCACCATTCGCCCAGTCACAAACAAGGTTCCAGTAGTTTCTAACCTCGCTGACCTTGCTGACAACATCGTTGCTGAAGTTTCCAAGCCAGTTGCCTCTGAAATCAAGGGTGCTGAATCTAAGGGCAAGTGTGTTTCATGTGGTGAAAAGGCAGTTTCCGAAAGTCTTGGTCATTGTCTTGATTGTGGACAACAATATAATGCTGAAGAAATCGAAGTTTCGGAGGCTGAATCTGTGGACCAACTCAACCCCACAGAAGTTACTGGAAACGATGAAGAAGTTTCGTTTAAAGCCGAAGGCGGCAAGATGAAGTGGAAGGATGCTATCGCTCAAGCCCGTAAGGACCTTGGAATCACAGGATTCTCCGCTATCAAGAAGGGAACTCCTCTTTACAAGCGTGCTAAGGAACTATCATCTTAAGTCCCAACCGTGTGGTGATTACCATACAATTGTGGTTTCCCGAAAACCAGAGTGATTATTCACCTTACCCGTGGGCTAATTTACAACTTTTTAATCCTTTCAACAAGAATTACAACGTAGCAACTTACGGTATCAATCCTTACGATGTTTTTTCAGATTTAACATCGCTCGATTCCCAAAATGCTGTGTATATTTTTTACGATGCTTCCACATCTTCATCCTATTTGATTCAACCGAAATATAGTGAAGCGTTCTGTGTTGTTTCCAAAGTTGTAGTTGGTGGAGACCAAAGTTACCTTATTTATGAAGACTCTTCTTCTTCTTTAATACCTGTCGAACTCCCCTACGCTAATGGGGCTTCAAGTAACACATATTGGAACGATGATATTCACGATTGGATTACTCAGACCATTAAAAAACCTTCTGCAACTACCAATGCCCACCATGCTTACAAATTGATTTACGGAGGACAACTACATTTTAATAGTGTTTTGAATTGGAATCTGTTCCCAAATACCATTTTAGACCAAGAATAACCGAAGTCTTTAAGTAGTTGAAAAGTCCATGTATAGTTAAGCGCAAGTCGCTATAATAGGAAAGATTATTATGTCAATGAGAAGCCAAGTATATGAATGGGCCAACCTCGCACCAGTCGGTGTGTCGTCTGCTCTACGCCGAAGCACAGCCGATGTCCCGAAAGCCCTGACCGCAGGTCGTGAATACGATTTGTTTATTGGTGGAACTGGAAACAACATCACCAAGCCAGCCGAAACAACTGCAACCCAGTTTATCGTTATCGAGGACATCGCTTGTTCTCCTCATCTTGGCGGTGCTGTTCAAATCCGTATCAACACCACTGACTACTTCCAGAACCCTGACGTTACTGACCAAGCAGGTATCCCCGGATTGGCAAGTCCTTACCCTCGTGGTGCGCCTTCCTCTGTGGACCTCTCTGCTGCTGAACCTCTTAACAGCGACCAACTCTTGAAGTCCTTCGACCTTTACCCAGACGTTTATGTTCTGCCCGGTCAAACCTTCCAGATTCTCTACACTCCAGAGACCGCTACTGGTGTCGGTGTTGCTGCTACTTCAACTGAAGTCGTTGCTGCTTTCGTGAAATACACTCTTTACGACGGACCAGACGCTCTAATCGCAAACAAACTTCTTGAACTTGGTGTTACCATCAATCCTAACAACGTGGATTGGTATAAGCGTAGCCTCATCGAACAACAGCAACGCTCGGCTTCAATGGCTGCTGCGGCTGCTGCTGCTAACGGAGGTCAGGCTTGAGGTTCACCCCGTTTGGGATGAAACTTTAAGATAGGTGATTATTATGAGTATGAGAAGCCAAGTATATGACTGGGATGCAAGCCGTGGAACCGCAATGACTGTTAGCACAAGCGCAGGAAAGCGAACATCAATTTTTATTGGTGGCGTTGGTAACAACATTACCAAGCCCGCAGAAACAAGCGCAACAGAGTTCGTTGTCATTGAAGACATCGCTGTTACGCCAACACTACCGATTGGTGTCGATGCAGAAATCGCAACTGCACAACGTGGACTTACCTACGGTGTCGCTATGGGAATCGCAGGACCTCGTGCCTACGTTCAAGTCCGTATCAACACCACAGACTACTTCCTCGACCCTGACAACGTTCCAAACGACGGAATCCCCGGAACTTCAAGTCCTTACCCTCGCAGTATCGACTTCCAGCCTTCGTTCAACCTCTACCCTGACGTGTATGTTCTCCCCGGACAAGTTTGGGATGTTCTCGTGACATTCTTCAACACACAGGCTTTCGCTACTGACACTGCTGCTGCTGGTGAACTCCGATGTTTCGTGAAATACACTCTCTACGACGGACCTGATGCACTCATCGCCAACAAGTTGTTGGAAATGGGTATCTCCATCAACCCCGGCAACGTGGACTGGTATAAGCGAAGCCTCCTTGCTTCCCAATGAGCAAGAACTGGTCTTAGACCTCTAAGCCATTAGGCTTGGGACAGAGTATTGAGTCGAAAGACTCTTGCAGATGAAGTCCCAGCCTAACAGGTCTTTGTGGAGTCTTAGGATGTGTTCACTATGCGAATGGGAACTTTGATGACGGATGTTGTCGTGATAGGCTCTGCTTTGTTCTTAATCGGAACATGGTTGTCTTCACACCACACTCACAAGGTTGTAACACAGGAACACCCTGAACATCGAGTTCGACAGTTTCTGATATACACTTGTATAGGTGTTTGCTTGATGACTGTTGGTTCTAACATGATGACTGATGGCGTAGTAGAACGTCTCAAAGGTTCTGGTGATGCTTAATGTCCAAGAGTTTAACTCTGGGCGCAGCCATGTTCACCACAGGATTTTTGCTGACTACTTATCACGCCAGCATTCTGTTTGACCCTAAAAAACGGTTAGTTTCACATCTTGTGTGGGCTATGGTAGGTGTAGGATTGTTTCAAATTGGTTCTAATCTTACTGCCAGTGGCTTACACGACAAACTTACAACGTGAAACTTTAAATAGTCTGAGCGCATAATCAAAGTTGTGCCAATCGACACGACCTCATTATCTCTGGGTGACCTCAAAGATTTGCTCAAGGCTCGTGGTATGATTACGTCTGGAAAACGAAAAGACATGGTTTCCAGATTAACAACATCTCTATGGAGGGATGAATTAGCAAGTTATGAAGAATATGAAAACATGACTATTGGTGAACTCAAAGAATTATTGAAACATCGTAGTTTGACTACTTTTGGTAAGAAAAAAGAGTTGATTGAAAGACTATCGGGTTTATCTAAAAAAGAAATCTTAAAAGGAATTGGTAAAGAAGTTTCTGATAGTTTGCCTTTAGCACTTATGCCCTCAGTCAATTTTCACCTTCGAGATTACGGTATCAACGCAAATGACCCTCATAAAACCCTTATTGGACTTACGAAATTATCGAAGTCATCTCCTCCAAACTTTCATAGAATTAAGAAATTGTTTCAGCAATTAGTCGTTTCCGTTAATACTCCTTTCATGGACCAATCTACTGATATGAAATACATTCAGCAAACGCCAGAAAAAATGATACTTCGGATTATGGCTGTGGTTTATACAGGCGATTGGTATGGATTTCCACGCTCACAAGATATGATGGATTTTTTAAACTTAGAAATAAGACCTAATTTCATAATGAATTGGGTTAGCGAAGATTTTACTGAACTCATGCGCCGACAAGGACCCACAGGTCCCGGTGTCTTCACTCTGTTCAACCAATTTGAGTAGTTTTAAGTAAGTAAAACATCATAGTATAACTATGTTTGATGTCATCGTTGTAACTTACAAGGTTTCGCCAGAGTTCATTACTCGTTGTTTAGACAGCATTCTGTCTCAAACTGTCAGTGACTATCATGTGTATATTTGTGACGGCACTCCTGAAGATTACGAAGGTTACGCAGACATTATGAAAACTTTCGATAATTACACCACAGATTCCCGTTTTACATTACTTCAACAAACAGGCCGTGGAGTTAGTCAAGCACGTAACCAAGCCATCGCTGCTGGAACTCGCCCTTACATCGCCACTTTAGACGGAGACGATTTGTGGTATCCAGAGCATTTAGAATGGATGACTGAGGCCATTGAACAAACACAATCTGAACAATTGCCTGTGGCTTTCTGGTGGGCAGGTGCTGACGCTGAAATCAAATTACAATCTCTCAAATCAGATGAAGTTTATACCAAAATAGGTGTCATCGGTTGGTATCCTCAATGGCAGAAGGTTCAACCTGACGAAACTTTCTTCTTTTGTTTTGGTAATCCTCTGATGCCCAGCAATTCTGCAATTCTACGTTCTCGATACGAAGCCGTTAATGGCTATGATGAAACTCTTCAAATTGGAGAAGACACAGATTTGTTCATTCGCATGGCGGGAAATCCTATCAAATATGCGCCAACCTATGCTAATTTAGGCACAGAGTTGTTCTATGGACACCAAGTTGATGCAGTTTCAGGTTATCATGGTTGCGGACCGTGGCAAACAACCACAATGGGGCATCAATCTTCTGCCGCCGATAATCGAAGTTTCAAAGAAGTTCAAGCCGAGTTTCAACGTCAAGCCGACTCACGCATTCTCAAGTCATATTGGTTTTCAGAATCTGACCGACCCTCATGGATTGACTCGGAGCGTTGGACTATGCTCTGTGAACTCGCATTCCAAAAATCTAACGATGTAGAAATACTAAAACTCAAGGCTGAAGTTTAAGTTGGTGATTTACCTTACAATGTTCATGGCAGTAAATGAACTACGAATAGAAACACCAATTGGACCAATCACCGCACCATTAGAAGCCCTTAGTGAATCCTTGAGTTATTTGGCTAATCAAGTTCGTAAAACGGATAAAGCCGACCAGTCTATTGAAAAGTTCCTAAGTCTGGGACAAGATTCTGAAACCTATTCCATTGAATCCAAGCGTAAGTTTTACATTGACCGTTCTTATGTTTTCTGGATGGAAGCCTTGTTGGGAGTCATTGATTCTGAATGGGAAATTACCAAAGTTGAAAACTACAACCACGGTGAAAATAAAACTGCTCCCGTTTGGTTTGACGAAAAAGTTGGAGACCGAGTTATCAAAGTTCCACATAAACTCATTATGTTTGTTCAAAACAAAACCACTCCCGAAAACCGTTTTGTGATTTCCTTTACTCCTTACGATGAATACGAAGTAGATGTTGTTACGCAGTTCCGTAGCGACCAATTCGATTACACCGAGTTCCACGCTAAAATGGAAACTTATTTCTTTGAGCAGGGTTCGCTTCGTGGAGCGCACTTTGATGCTTCTTACAAGTTTTTGGAAACGCCTAATGTAGATTGGGATGCAATCATCATCAAAAATGAAGACCGCCACGTTCTTGACCGAAACTTAACTCGATTTATTGAATCAGTTCCGTTGTTCCAAGACAAAGGATTACGCAGTAGCCGAGGTGTTCTTCTAACGGGTCCACCCGGAACAGGCAAAACTCTAACTTGTAAAGTTCTGATTAACCAATTGGATGCTACTGTTATTTATGTAGCCCGTGATTCCATCTCCGATGTAGGACAAATTACTTCGCTTTACAAAGTAGCCCGTCGTTTGTCGCCTTGTGTCGTTATTCTGGAGGATATTGACACCCTCGGTGGACTTTCTCGTGAAGACGCAGACCATCCAGTTCTGGGCGAGTTTTTGAACTGTTTAGCAGGTGTTGAAGACAACCACGGTGTTGTTACTTTAGCAACCACTAACCACCCAGAAAAGTTGGATTGGGCTTTAACAGACAGACCCGGCCGTTTCGATGTTCGCTTAGATTTTGGCTATCCTGACGAAACCCTTCGTGAAAGTATTTTGTCTAAGTATCTTTCACCGTTCAAAACAGGTAAAATCAATTTGGCTCGAATTGCTAAAGATACCAAGAAGTTTTCAGGTGCTTACCTACAAGAAATCATTCAGTCTGCTTTCATGTTGGCTCACGAAGAATGTGATTACTGTCACGAACCCGTAATCATGCAAAGTCACCTTGACATGGCTCTATCTCACATCAAGTCTCAGCGTGAAATTGTAGGCCGTGAAAAGAATCTTTCTTATGCAAGCAACGAAAAAGGGTCTTATGACTTGTATGGTTGAATCAATTACAAAGGTTTTAAGTATCAGAATGACTCTATGTAGGTCATGTATGGCCGTCAAGTAACTATTCGAGACCTTTCTCTTTTAATGATGGACCTTGATTCCAATCTTAGTTTCGATGAGGCTTACGACCAAGTTACAGATTTGTTAAGCCAACACCCAAACGGCGACACTCCCGAAGTTCGAGCCATGCTGGAGTTTGAAATGGTGGATGCCTTGATGGAATCCGAAGTGCGAGACGACGAAGATTTAATTATTGAAGGTCTTATTCGTGCTACACGTCATGGATTGATAGAACCCGAAGCAATTCCACAAGAAATGGCTGATAAGGTAGCCAACCGAATGCAATTCCAAGAAGAATATGCTGCTGAATCTCACACTAAAAACTACATGGTTCTTGCCGACATCGCTCGTATCGTGAACTCCGCAGAACGCTTAGACCGCTTACAATCTATCTTTTCCGATTACGATGAGTGGTTTAAAAGTCAATTGTCTGTGGCTGCCGATACACTCGATGGTTTGGCCGATTATCTCGAAGACCAAGAAAGTTTCATCATGGCTGAGATTCGTGAGCAAGATGACTCAGAATACCGCCGTCAGATGATGTCTGCCGAAACTTCTGAACCACCAGTGGGTAACTTCCCTAAACCAGCACCCTTCAAAGGAATTAGTTATCGAAGTTTGTTACTTTAAGCAAAGTCTTTAAGTATCAGAAGAACTCAAGATTTGTTATGGTAACTTTTGGTGCTGATAATACGTGTCGCCAATGTGAACTCGGCAATTATGAAAGTTGCTTGTTCGGTGAAACTGCCGATACAGGTGGATTTTGGCTTAGTAATTGTGTTCCAGACCCCTCAATGAATGCTGAAGGACGTCGAACACCTCAACAACCAGTTAATAGAGTTGATTGGAAACCCTCTGAAGGAATCCACCACGATAAAATCCGTAAGTTTCGCCCCGGCAAGATGATTGGAGAATCAACTCCGATGGCTGTCAAGGTAATACCAAAGAATGCAGAAACAACTTCGAGCAACTGTTCTTGGTGTAAGAAACCGAGTGTTAAAGTGCGTGAGGTAGAGTATGGAGGCGGTGGTTCTATTTGCCCTGATTGTCATTATTCCTATCGCAAACTTGGGTATAATTCTCACAAACCCCCACACCCTTTCAAGAAAAAAGCAGAAACTTTCGAGGCTATGGGTTGGCATGACCCACGTTGGGCTGGAGACCGTGAGGCTGTTGAAGCCAAGTTCAAGGCTATGTATCCAACTTACACCATTGAGGAGGACTCAATGGACTATCTCGTTTATTCTGGTGGAGCCAGCAACAAGTATCATGTATTCTTCCTTGCTACGGACCCTGCGGGCAATTATCACTCTTTCAATGCTTACGGTCGAATCGGTTACACACCTACTCTGCACCACAATGCAGGACCCGGAACAAAAGGTTCAGTTACTCAAGCCATCTCGAAAAAGCGATACCAAAAATCCAAGAAAGGCTACGTCCAACAGGCTGAAACCTTTGAAGCAGACTTTGACTACTATTACAGTTCTTATGACAAAGGAAGAGGAATGGAGATTTTAGACCGTTTGCGAACCATGAATGCAGAAACTAAAGCCGAAGCACTTGATTGGTTGATTGACAACGGTTACTTGCATTCTGAAGAAGTCTATGATTCTGCTTACATCAATGCTATGGGCGATGCTCTTTACATCACAAGTGAAGAAGAAGAAGATTATGATGCCGAAGAATCTTTTGCTCATCAAGTTTTTGATAAAGTCCTTAGTGAAAAAGACTATGAAAAGGTAGAATTGGCGAAACCAATTCGCACAGGCTGGGGTCTCGGTGCTGGAATTGCACTGTTCTCTGTAACAGCAACATTAGCCGCCGTTACTCTTTCTAACCTCTTAGGTGAAAACAAAGGTGATGAATAATGAATAAAGATATTTACATGGGAATTGGAATTGTAGCAGCCGTGGTTGCTTGGACACAACGAGACAACATCAAGAACATTTTAGGTTCTGAATCTGTTTTCAATGCTCATGTGGACCCTGCGGCAGATGCCCAAGTTGCTCGAAACTTTGGAACAGTGAACTTGGTTTCTACTGAGCGCAACATCATGGCTGGACAAGCCGTTGGACAAACTCTCAATTACTCTGGTATGGGTCTTTCTCCTGAAGCCGTTGGTGCTACCAATGGTCTCGGTCAAATCTTCGATTTGTCTGCTTACGCTGCGACTATGCGAAGCACCGACCCAGTATGGGGGCAGAACTATCCCGGTCGTGCCATCGGACAAGACTAACCGAAGTCTTTAAGTAGTCGTGCCGAGAAAGAAACCTCATGGTAGATTTTGCAGAACTTCGGAATCGTATTCTCAACGGAGAAGACGAGATTCCCGATGAAGTCAAAGAATCTCCTGTGACAGAAGAGTTTCTTCGACCAGCCACAGGATTTCCGATAATGTTTGGTGCGTTAAGCGTGGCTCTTGTTGTAGCCGACAAACTAAAATTAGAAATGCTTAAAACTGACGAGTATAATTATCGCCCGATTGTGCTTTCTGTGTTTGGATTTTTACCACTTGGTTTTGGTCTCGGAGAACTTATGAGAGGACTTTCGGCTCAAAAGCAATTTTCTCGTTACGAAACTTTGGTTGAAGCCGCCGAATCTGAAGTAGAAAAACTAACTGAAGATGACGTAGAACAAGGCTCACAAGACAATTCTTATTCTTACGAAGCCGAAGCCAACTATCAGGCTCAAAACCTTGCTGCACTCGGTATTGCAGTTCCAACTTCAAACCTCGGCACAGACGTAGGTGTATATTCTGACGGAATCTTCGGTCAAGAATCTCCATCACTGTTCAGACCTCCGAGTTATGAAGCCTCAACCTTTGGATGGTGATTTTAAATGGAAGAAAAGTTTTACTGTGTAGGATGCAAACAACATTATGAACTCGAAGTTCATGCGGCACAACGACAGCCCAGCAAAGGTGGAAGTTTCCGTCATTCGCTAATTTCCGAGTGTCCAAAAGGACATCGTGTCAATAAATTGTGCAAAAAAGAAGTGTATGAAAAATACTCTGTGGGTGGATTACCATTCGCTGCCGAAACTGATGATTACACCGATGAACAATTGCTAAAGGTGGCTCGTATGGATATTGATAATCACATAGATAACGGGACATTTTATGTTTTGGGAGAAGAACCGCAAGCATTTCACGATGGAGAATTAGATGGTGAGAACTTCTATACAATAGTAAGCCTTTATGCACAACATCACGAAGACGAGGATGAAGCCGAAAGGATATTGACAAATATGTTCAAAAAAGAATACCCTCAATACTTGGGTTCTGAAACTTTCGAGTCACCTTATGTTGGGTCCAAAGCCCTAAGCGGTATTTCTCTGACAACTGACCAATTAACCGAAACTATTGGCTCAGGAGATTTCGACAAAGCCAGTTTGAACTCATCAGGACATCAAAACATCTTTGCTAACGCCGAAGAAGGCAACACCCCAGTTCAAGACCCAATGGAGTTTGGAGAAATGGCTAACTGGACTCCACTTGATGGCACACCCTCACTCAAAAAGCGTAAGCGTGCAGAAGGCATGACTGTTGGAGTTAATCTGGAAGCCCTTGAACCAACTCCTGATGAACCCGAAACTGGTGTCTCAATGGTTCCTGCGGATAGTCTCATGCCCGAAGGTTCGGGACACGTTATTGGTTCTCAAAGCACCAGCCACAATTTCACACCGTTCCATGCAGAAGTTGAAGCCGAAACTTTCATCGTTTATCCAGAGTTGTATGAGTATCTGATGATGCAAGATTTACTTCGCAGCGATAAAACATCGACTAAGCATTTACAAGATGACGATTATGAAATAACAGTTCCTTCCTATCTTATGGATGATATTTTGGCTGCTGTCTCAGAATACCAATCCACTGAAAAATCAGATTCTGATTTAGTATTTGGACAATCCAAAACTACTGTTGCAGTAGCGGCTGCAAGTTTAGCAGTTGTGGGTGCATGGCTTTGGAACAAAAGGAAGTGAAACTATGAGTGGATATGACATTACTTGTGACCCCGGAGATTTATACAGTCGAAAGTGCTACGTGAACAACCCCAAAACAGGGGCTAAAGAAGAAATTATTGGATATGACAGTGCAGGTAACCCACTTTCAAAGGGTGCAACTACGGCTGCTGGCACAGCATGGCAAGTCAATTTGACCACACTTAATCAAGACGGCACGGCTTACCAGCCTTATGGCTCAGGTGGCGTTCCATACACTCTTATGGGTGGTATCACAGGACTCTTAGGCCGCATCATGCCTTCGGGCGGGGCAGATATGCAAGATTGGAAATACATAACTGAGTCGGCTCCGGGTAGTCAGGCTCGTAAAACTTACGAACAGAGGGTCTGCAACCCTCTTTGGCCGACCTTTGGTTGCCGACAAGGACCTCTTGAAACCGACCTTAACGCCAGCCCCATCGCCGGCGCATCATCTCCTGAAACGGCTTATGAAAACAAATCATCTGGTGATAAAATCGTCGGATGGTGGAAAAGTCTCTTAGGTGCGTGAAACTATGTCCAAGCGTTCAGTAACTGCTACGCATCGTGGGTCTATTGACGCTAAGTTTGCTGCTGACGCTGCTACGGAAGATTTGAATGCACGTCAAGCATGGCGTAGTCTTTTGATTCCTGCGGTTGGGTCATCTTGTTTCTTTGCTTCTGCTGTGGTTGGTTTTATCCGAACTTATCGTAAGCATGGCTTCCCTAAGAATGCCTTTACAAGTGCTGATTACGCACTCATGGGATTACCATTCGTGGTTATTGGTATGACTCTGTTTTATCAAGCCGAAGAAGCCGAGTTAGCCGAAACTACTGCTGCCTCGGAGAGTGGAGTTTGATGTTGTGTCCAGTCTGTGACATAAATTGTTCACAAGTTTCGGAAGATTTGTTCGATTGTGACGCTTGTGAAATGCGTTGGGTTTTAGAAACAGACCCAGATACAAAAGTTTCGTATTTAGAATCAGAAAACAATACGGACCCTACTCGTCGAGATTTAGTTCTACTGGGTATGGGTGCTATCGTCGGAGTATTTTCAGGAGTCATCGGTGAAATCTTGGCTGAGTTATTTTTAGATAAACTTCGTCTGCGACACGCCAAACAATACTCTCCAATACTTGAGCCAGAATCCGAAACACCTCAGTAGTTTTAAGTAGTTTGTATTTCATATCCGTAACATGGATAGCGAATCTCGACAGATTTTCTGGGAAGGCTATTTAGCCGCCCGTCGAGAACAGTTTCTCAAAGAGCAACAAGTTTTGTTAGGCAACGAGTTTCGTAGTAATCCAGAGTTTTGGTTAGAAGTAGCCGAAAAAGAGTGGGCTGTGGTTCAAGAAAGATTATCCACAGGTGCCGACGTTTCAGAAACCGTTCAAGAAATAATTGGTTTAGATTTTTTCAAGGGCAAAATTATAGTTGTATCCACTCAAACTTTTCAACTTGATGATGAAGACCCAGATTCCATAATTTTACCCTTATATTCCTATGAAGATTTCGTTATGCTTGCTAATCAGGGTATATTCCGAGAAACGGATTTTATCTTAGACCGTGAACGACGTTGGCAACCCAAAGTAGAACAATTGTTAGCACGACACGGCTATGAGCGAGTCGATGTTATTTGGAGAGGAGGTGGTTCTTATCTTAGATTCGTCATTAAATGAAACACAGTTAGCCAGCAAATGGGAAAAACTTTCAGAAATGAAGTTCATCACAGTTCGACACATGATTACTATCATGTTAATTTTAGAAACTTTAATTCAGATTCCGTTTATTTGGTTAGCCCCTACACTTGGTTTAGAAACTTTCACTTCTGCGTGGTGGTTACTCCAATTTGCAGGTGTAGTCATGGCAACCAATATCGGAGCAGTTGTTTTAGCAATCATCGCTCAAGATTCTGCTAACAAAATCGGAACTTCTCAAAGCGAAGCCTTTACAGTAGATTTTATGGAAGGTATCGAAACTTTGACTCAGATTATGGCAACTTTGGAAGAAACCGCCTTACAAAGAGGAGAAAATCTTTCAGACCAAATCACAGAATTGATTCCATTATACTATGACCTCGGTTTAAGTTATGTCCGAACTCACAACACACCTGCTGTGCAACCACCTCAAATTGAAGTTTCGCCGGCTGCTGAATACGAATCTGAATCAGAATTGTTTGATTGAAGCAATCAAAGGTTACTTTTAAGTAGTCGGAAACCAGATTTAACAAGTGATTTAGATGCGTTGGCACACTCTTTGGAGTTTTATTCTTTTAATGTTGTTTAGTTCTGCAACATATCTAACGTATCTGGTAAGTCGTGCTGGAGGCTTAGACCCCATGATGATTACTGACCTCATGCAAAATGACATAGCCACTTTAGGACCTGCTGCATTTCTTTTAGACATTGTAGTGTTTGGTCTCATCATTCGTTGGTTTTTAGTATCTCGTAAGAAAAAGGTAACTGCTGTTTCAAAACCTGCACTTTTCGTGCCGCCTATGATTGAATTACCTACACCAGAGACCATTCTCCCGTATCCAGAACTACCAACTTATCAACCACCTAATGCTACAATTTGGGAAGAAATGGCGATGCTTAACGAACATGAGAACCTTTAAGTATCAGAACAGGCATAACCATGCTACGGAGTTGTTAAAATGGCAAACCAAGACCCACAACCAGAGATTTATTCGACATCACACACATTTGCAGGTGCCGCAGCAGCCGGAACATCAAACCAAGTTAGTATTTTTACTAATCAGGCCAACAACGAAGAAGTTCGACTTTACGCCATCGGTGTTGAAATGTTGGATGCTACCACTGGTGCAGCCTTGACAACAGGTCTCGATTACGATGTCGCCATTCAAGTCGGTCCTAACAACGTCCCATCCAACGCTTTCTCAGCAGGTTTCATCAACTCCAAGAATGACAAGATGCTGGCTTTCAGCACACCCGTTCTTTGTCTTTTCCAGCAACCACTTTCAGTTACTGTGACAACCAACGCTAACGTTGGTGCTAACGGCAGTATTATCCGCATTTCTCTTGTCGGTGAACTTGCTATCCAAAAGATTGCGGCTCACTCTGGATTGGTTGGATACCCAGTCAATGACATGGCTCCACAAATGCGCCGACGTTAAACTGCTTCAACAAAGTAGTTTTAAGTAGTCGGACAACCATACAATCGGTATGAGTCTTCGTCGTCAAGCCTATGAGTGGCGAAACATCGTTCCTGTTGGCTCAAATGTCTCAAACACAGGTCATCCAATTTTAACTTACGATGCCGCAGGTGCTGTGCAAGCCACAGTTCGACAAATAGACCCAGACCGACCGATAGATATTATGATTGGTGGTGTTGGAAACAACCTTGAAGAACCTGCTGAATTGCGTGCTAATCAATTTATTGTTATTGACTCGGTGGCTTGTTGGCCGATTTCTTCTGCTATCAATATCCGCATCGGCACAACTCGATACTTTCAGGACCCTTCTGGAATACCCAGTGCAGGAATGACTGGTGCGGCTATGCCGTATCTTCCCTCGGATGCTACTCAACAATTTATAGGTCATTATGATACTTTGATACCGCCTATCTATGTTTTGCCCGGTCAAGCATGGGGTATCGAATACACGGCCACTGAAACCCTTAACACTGGTTCACCAGTTCCCACTTTAGACTCAGAAATTGCTACGGCTTATGTTCGTTATTTACTTATTGATGGTGCAGATATGTTAGTTGCTATGAAACTTTTAGAATCCAACATACCAGTTTCTGCCGAAACTATTCAATGGTATAAGCGAAATCTCATACGTCACAGTCTCATGGCTGATGTTGCTTCTGAAGAATCACTCTCGGAAGTTTTACAAGACATGGAAAGGAGGCTAATTTGATGGGTATTCGAGTTCAAAATTACGAATGGACTCTTCGTGGAAACGGAACTTATGTCGCCACAGATTATCCGCAAGCACACATTCAAAACTCAATTTTTATCGGTGATTTTGGTAATCGTATTGAAATCCCTCCTTGTGTTCGAGAAACTGAGTTTGTTGTTATTCATCAGTTTGGTTGCACCGAAGGTGTTTTGGCTAAACCCAGTGTCACAGCCAACCGTCTTTTGTCATGGAAACCCAACGGTTTTATGCAAATCGTGATTAACACCACAGGATATTACCAAGACCCTCAAAATACGTTTTCTGGAGGTATCTCTGGCACAGCAGCACCTTATCCGTGGACTATCACCGATGTTCCACCCCACTACGAACTTTTACCTCCAATTTACATTTTACCTGAGCAAACATGGGACTTTCGATTCACCATGCTTAATGACCTTCGTGATTACTGCGCTACGGCGGGCATAACTGAAATCCCTGAAACTACAATTTTGGCTCAATGTTTCGTTCAATACCATTTGTTTGACGGACCAGATGCTTTAATTTGTCATCAATTACTTGAAATGGGTATTCCAATTACAGTTGATAACGTCGAGTGGTATAAAAGAATCTTACTGCGTAGCAGAGGTCTTGATACTCAAACATGGGAATACTATTTGTCAGCCATGCAAGCCTACCGAGAAAGAGATGAATACCACGAAAAATACGGTTCACGCACCCGAAAAGGATAACTACTATTACGGGGAAATCTTTAAGTAGTCGGAGCATCTATGAAACTGTATGAGTTACTCTGGTTCATACGGGGAAAACATCCGTGGCGTTAAACGCCCGTATCGAAAGCAAGCCCTTCAAACAGGCTATTCTCAAAAAGGAGCAGCAGTAAATAGCACACCACAACCTGTTCACACTTATTCAACGGCTACAACTCAACAAACTGAAGCCATCCGACCCGGTGTGGACCCACATACTTTCAATAGACCTGTTCGCCCTGCGGTAGAAGCCATTGAAGGAGGGATGCCGATTGCTTCGGCTTTCTTTCCGTGGCACACAGTATCTAAGCCAGAGTCTGCGAACCTTATTCAGCGTCAAAAGGTTAATTTGACTACTACAAACATCGCTGATGGTGCTTATCTTGATGCGGTCGTTATCAATGTTTCTAACAACGTCACAGGAACTGATTCATGGACTGGTGGCGCACCTGTTTCCACTGGTTTCACTGGCACAGCCCCTGCTCCGAGACTTCCACAACAAGTCGGAACGATTACTTCCACGCCCGGTGCGCCCAGTAATACTGGTCAAGCCAACCGTCGGAATGTCAGCACAAACCCAGTGACCAGTCGAGCCGCAGGTGGCACAACTTTCGCACCCGCAATTGCTAACATTACGTCTGGTTCTAATCAATTTATTTATCGAGTTTCCAGTTTCGGCCACGCCGAAAGCACAGGTGCTGCTGCTGGTGTTACTTATCAAATCTGGATTGATGGAAAGTTGTTTATGGAGTGGCCTGATTTCCAATGGTCTCCAACAATTCCACAGCGAGACCAATGGTTCTTTGAGAATCCTTTGGTTGTAGAACAACAAATCGTATATCGTGTTATCAACGAAACAGGTGGAGTTCTCAACACTGGTGTAGCCGAGGCAATCTTCTCAGGCTGGGTTGAAAACCGTGACTACTACAATGATGTGGGATACGACCAACTCAAGTCTTGAGGTGAATAAATCATGGCATCAATCTACTCTGGTTCCGACGCTGGTAAATCTGGCTTAGAATTGGTGGAACTTGACGGTAACCCAGATGTTCGAGGAGTTACGAAAATCAAAGTTTCCAATACCACGCTCACGGATGATGGTAACGGAGAAGTTACCTTGCTAACGGGCGGTGGCGGTGGCGGAGGCTCAGGAACTGTTACCGAAATAGCCACAGGAACAGGTTTATCGGGTGGTCCAGTCACTACCACAGGAACAATCAGTTTAGCCAATACAGCCGTTACCGCAGGAAGTTATACAAACACCGACATTACAGTTGATGCACAAGGCAGAATAACTGCCGCTTCAAATGGTTCGGGCGGTGGCGTGACTCTTTCAGGAAGCACCAACAATACTATTTCCACTGTAACAGGTGCTAACGCACTACAAGGAGAAACCAATTTAACTTTCGACGGCACACTTTTGACAGTCACAGGTAATTTGTCAGTCGGAGTGGACCCTACCAGCGAGTTAGGATTCATGGGAGCAACCCCTGTGGCTCAACAAAACGCAGCCCCTTATGGTCCGAATCCATCTGACCCAACATCTTTGGTAAGTCTCGCTGGAAGCACAGATGCAAACTTGAACGATATACAAATCTCAATAGATGGGATTATTCAAGCACTTCAAGCCTACGGATTACTACAATGAAACTTATGGTGGAGATGATGATTTGTGGCTACTAAATACACCGGTTCAAACGAAGGTGTTGAAGGTCTCCGAATGCGAGACCAAGACGGCACACCTAACGTCACCCCAGTAACTGAGATTCGAGTTACCAACGGAACTTTAACTGATGACGGCAACGGCGTAGTCTCTTTGCAGACTGGCGGTGGCGGAGGTGGTGGAGGCACGTCTTCAGGACCCACAGGTGCAGTTCAACTTTCAGACGGTGGTGGTGGATTCACCAATGATACTGATTTAGATTACGATAGCACCAACGACAGACTCAATTTAGGTGATTCTGCCATAGGAACGGCTGCAACGGCTGTGCCGGGGATAGCAACCATTATTGATTCATGGCCTATTACAACTTATCGTTCTGCTAAATACTCGGTTCAAATCACCGATACAGTTACTTCTGAATATCAAACTTCCGAGATAGCAGAACTTCACGATGGAGCCACAGTTATTTTTAATGAATACGGTGTTTTGTTTTCAGGAGGAAACCCACTCGGAACTTTCGCCGGCAACATTTCTTCAGGTGCGGCTCGCCTTATTTTTACACCCACAAATGCAAATGCTATGAATATCAAAGTAACTCGAACTTTGTTAGAAGTCTAACCAAATCTTTAAATAGCAAAAGCAACAAACAGATATTGGAGTTGATTTTATGGCACAAGCACCATTTCGAGTCGCAGCCCTGACAGCCACAGGCGATGTCACTTTAGGAGACTCTGGACAATTAACTGTCACGGCTTCTAACGGTAACATCGCTACTTCAGGAACCGGAAGTTTCGGAGCAACTACGGTAACCAGTCTTAACGCCAGTTCTGGTGGAATCACCAATGCAGGTGCAATTGCAGGTGCTACTACAATTGACGCATCTGGAGCAATCACTGGAGGCACACTCACTGACGGAACTGCTTTAACCATAACTGGTGGAAACCTTACTGGTGCAACTACTGTTTCTTCAGCCACTGTGACCGATGGTGCAGGTTCTACTATGACTGGTGGCTCAGTTACCGCTACAACTCTAACGGATGGTGCTTTCAGCGTTACAACTGGTGCTATCACAGGCGTAACTACTTTGGCTATGTCCTCAACTCTGACTATTGGAACTGGTGGCACAACTTACGCTTTCCCTACTGCTCGTGGAACTGCTAATCAAATCTTGAAGATTGATGGCTCTGGTAATCTAACGTTCCAAGATGACGGCGGTGCTTCGGGTCCCGGTGGTGCATCTGGAAACATCCAGTTTAACGACGGAGCAGGTGGTTTCGGTGGAGAAGCATCTTTGAATTGGGATTCTACCAACGATATTCTCGAACTCGGAAACGGTGGAACTGCTTACGCAGGTATCGCCAGTAACACTCAAGCCGTTGCTGGTGGAGCAACCACAGCCATTGATACTTTCGCCCAATCCTCTTATGTGGCTGCTAAATACTTGATTACGGCAGAAAACGCCTCTAACGGAGAAGTCCATACCGTAGAACTTTTGATTTCTGGTGACGGAACTACCACTAATTTCGTGCCTTTCGCTGATGTATTTACTGGAGGCGCACCGTTGTTTGTTGTTGCAGTATCAGGAACGGGAACTATTTCGATTGATGTTACCAATTTAGATGGTGCTAACGCTATCAACGTTCAATTTATGCGAACAACACTTGCTTAAGCAGAGAGTTTTAAGTAGTCGTGAAACTTTATTGTTATCATGGCTGAAGTTCCTTTCCGTGTCAAGGATGTAACTGCTTCAGACGAAGTGAAAGTTTCCAGCGACAAACTTTTCATCAATAATACTGCGGTTACCAGTTCTGCGGCAGATTTGAATCAACTCGATGGTATAACTCTCGGCACAGCCGCCCAAGCCAACACAGGTGATTTTGCTACGGCAGCACAAGGAAACACAGCCGACACAGCATTACAAGTTGTGGCCGTGGATGGTTCTACCATCACAGGAGATGGAACTGGAGGCAACCCATTAGTAGCAGCCTCGCAAGGTATTTCCATCGGAGATACTGTCACAGGAGCAACACAAGGTTCAGTATTGTTTGCGGGTTCATCGGGTGTGCTAACTCAAGACAATGCTAATTTATTCTTTGATGATAGCACCAACAGATTAGGAGTCGGAACTAATAATCCTTCCGTTTTACTGCACGTTCAAGAAAACTCTCTCAACGAAATTGTTCGATTTGAATCAACAGATGCTACGGCAGGTGCTAACTCTGCTCCAGATATTGTCATTAAAAGCCCTAAACAGACCGCTAACGATTATCTCGGTAGTCTGTGGTGGTATGGCAACGATGATGGCGGAAACGCCGAAGCATACGCCAGAATAGGGGTAATTTTAGACGACCCTTCCGACGGTGTTGAATCAGGGGCTATGTTTATTCAATCCGATATTGAAGGAAGTCTTAGAACCATGCTTTATTTGGAAGGTTATACCACAGGAGGCACCGGACAAATAGTAACCAATTACAACGCTAAAAACGTCAATTTTAGAACTTTAAATCTTGGAACAAGTGGTGGTGGACCGGGTGGCTACGGTATCGCCCATAATGCTTCTAATGGAAGAATCGGAATTGGAACTTCAGCACCCGCTTCACTTTTACATTTAGTAGGCGTTGATGATTCAAACCCCGAATTAAGGATTAGTAGGGATGGAGTGCCAAACCAATACCTTTCTATGCAAAACGAGGATGCTTCGGGTGGTTTCATTTCTTCTCAATCGGGAACAAGCAATAAAAAGCCACTTTACCTGCAATCTATTCATAATTCAAGTGGTTCACCCGCAGGTGATAACTCCATTATTCTTAGAACTGGTCAAGGTTCAAGTCCGACCACAAGAGTAACAATAAGTGATACCGCCAACAAGTTCGTTGTCGAAAGCGGAACTGTTTTAGGCGTAGATGATAACCTCAGAGTAGGTTCTACTTCAGGACCTACGGAGACAGATTATTCAATCTCAGTTTCTAAGAGCGCAGCCACAGTATCGGGCGGTTTATTTTCTTCAAGTGTTGGTGAAAGTTCTATTTCTAATACCAATGCAGGATGGTGGCTTAGTTCGGCAGGAATGAATACAAGTTCTAAATACACCCCAGCACTTAAGTTCGGTTCATCGGACACCGCATTTACTACTGATAGTCCCAAATACTTAGCAGGTATTGTTGGTCGTGCAACTGAAACCTATTCTGCCGATACAAGAGGTGGTATGGCTATTGATTTCTTAACCTTCCCCGATAGCGGAGGTGCTACGGGAGGACCTACAACTCGAATGACTATTGATGAAAACGGTTTTGTCGGTATTGGAACTACGACACCTGCTGAAGAATTGCACATTGAAGGTTCAGCCGACCCCAAAATTAGAATAACAGAATCGGGTCAAAACGGTTACACCGAAATTACTGCTTTTGCTGATTCATACGGTGCATTCAAAATTATTAACGACACCAATAATGAATCAACCATTATGGATTTGTCAGCAGAATCAACAGGCACAGGAGCGCAAACCATTAGACTGTTTAGAACAGCCAACACAAATGCTACTTCCACCAGATTCCAAATCTTATCACCCGGTTCAACTACTGAAACTTTCAGAGTAGAGGCAGACACTGGAAAAGTTACCCAAGCCTTTGCTAAAAACGGTGTATTAACTGCTGATTCTAACGGTGCGCTACAAATTGCTTCTAACTTAACCGACGTAGCCTATCTCGAAACCGTAGCCATTGGTTCAGGTCTCAGTGGTGACGGCACAGCAGGTAATCCATTAGTGGCTACTGGTGGAGGAGGCGGTGGTCTCCAACCCGGTGACAATGTTTCATTATTGACTAACGATGCAGCCTACATCAACTCCGCACAAATTGGTAACTTTGCTCCACCTGCTGCTCCACCTGTGACTCCAGCCTTGCCTGATTCACCTACGGGCGGTCCTTTGAATCCGACAGGTTGGTTACAAATTGATGTTGGATTAGGACCCATGTTCCTTCCAGTTTATCAATGAGTTTAAATCGGTGGTTGTCCTTATAGCAACCATGACTAACACAAAATCAGTCAAAATGACTCTCACAGAAATAACTTTGATGTTGAATCTTCTTAATCAAGCCAGCATACAAGGAATTGAAAACGCCAGAGCAGTTTTAGGATTGGCCGACAAACTAACGGCTATGATTCCAGCCGAATCAGATACTACAAATGCTTAAGTATCAGAACATATTCATAATGAATATGACTAATTGGAATTATTGGAGTCTTGGTTTTGCGACTTTGGCTATGTTTGCATCTTTAGCCGCTATATCAACGGAAAAGGCTGCTGAATATCCAGATTACCTCGACGAAACACCTTCAGAAGAAACTTTAGACTCTATGCGTGGTTTGGGGGCATCTGCTTGAGTGATTCTGAAACCAAATCAGTTCGCATGACTGTAACCAAGTTAGGCCATAAATTAGATGATTTAACAGAAGTTATGGACCTCATAACTAACGAAGTCATGGAAATCAAATCGGCCATCAAATCTTTGGTTGAAATCCAAAAAGAAGTCATCAAAGCCTCGATTACCAGCAAACCTGAGTCGAAAAAGGAATCTGAAACTGATTTCACAATGTATGGTTGAATTGTTTCACCACAAACTTTGCTGTTTGCCCAATTCTTGAGACTCAAAAGTTTCTCCGACCCACTTTGAAACTTGGCTATACAATCCAGAAATGTATTCGTTACAACCGTAACGTTCAATGAGAGTCGCCATCAAGTCATCATATTTAGCCACTGAACCTTCCGTTACTGTCAAAATTAGATTACCGGGGCAATAAATATCCACCGTTTCACCAGTGAATCTGTCTTTTCGAGTATCCAATTTTGTTCTACATTTACCCGAAACAGGCACACGTCGATAACTTTCACCACATTTGGTGCATCGAACTTTCTGTTGCCCGTAAGCCCTGAGATTACCTCTCATATCTCTAATCAAGTGTCTGTCAATCAATTTACTGGCTTGCTCGATGTTATCCACCGATTCAAGGATTTCTCCAAGTGCAAATTGTTCCATTGTTTTTCGGCGCATAGAATCCAATGTGTTATACGGATTATTACGGGGTCCTGCTCCACAATCTGAAGTATCGTGAGTAAATCCTATCCGACCCACTGGCAACACTCCTTCATCCGTTAAACTTTCAACAATCCGAATACCATGCTTCAACGCTTCTTTCGGACCGGGCGGTTCTTCAGCGTTCCGAAGAAACTCATAAAATGAAACTGGATATTGCGACAGAATGTCGGTGTTCAAGGCTTCTTTATCAATCTCAGTGGCTACAATACGAGTTGTTAGGGTTAGCGGTGCATCCATACGACCACCTCGATTTCGAGGTAAAAACATTCGGCTAAAATTAAGTAGCCCTTCGGTCAGCAACATAATACAATCAATATCACCGTCGCAGTTGCGACGTTTAGCAGCATGGTAAAACGGATGCCCGTAATGACCCTTAACAGGTGCTGTGCCGATAATCCTTGCTAAAACTGCACCAGAGGTGTGAGGTGCAAGCCCCATGATTAACTGACCAACAAGTGCTTCAGCCCCAGCATCGTCTTTCAACCGATAAAATGGCTCTAATTCATACATAGTAACCAAAGCATCATCAGTGAAACGCATAGCCGCTAACAACGGTGTAACGCAGTTTTCTGCAATCACTACATCTTGAGGCATCAATTCAATAACTTGGTCGTCAGAAACAACTAATTGGCCTTGATAATCCACGTCGTAGCCTAATTCTCTGGCTCGTTCTGCTGTGATACCGATTTCATCGGGTCTAAAGTGAGTCATAGTAATGTCCACCATATCAAATCGAATTGTGCCGTCACGGAACGAACTTGTGCCGTTGCGTTGTCGCAACACGGCTTTCAGTAAATGTTCTGGAATCTTTTCTCCTGAGCCAAGACTTTTGTTACCTTTGACTTTGGGTTCTACTGCTTGGTGAGTAATTTCCATCGCTTCTTTCCACAATTCATCAGCATCCAAAGTTTGCTTTACCATACCCACAAAGTTTGTTTCAGTAGGTTTGTGTGGCGGGTCTCCCAAACAAACACCTTTCCATGTTTGCTCGTTGCATTCAGGACACACTCGAATACCTGTGTAATACTTTTCTGATTTACGAACAGCATCTGGAATCAATCGCTTTGTTCCTACATTAGAACCCACAGGCCAAATCCCGTGTGTGCTGGGATTCATTTCTCGATGTTTTGAACCTTCAGGCTTGCCCATTCTGGCTCCAATTCTCAACGTGGTTCTCGGTCTAACTTCTACACCAAAACTTTCGCTAATCCATTCTCTGGCAGATTTTTGGTCGAGGGTATTTAAAGTATTCAATTCTTCAGCATCCATCAACGAAACTTTTTCAATAACTTTCAAAATCAAGCCGGCTTCAGCACCCAGCAAGACTCCTTCTGAATCCATGTCCACATTCAAACGATACACTAATTCTCGATATTTCTGAGGAACACTTGATGTTAAAGTCAAAGCCATGCTTGCCGCCATTTCCCCGATTTCAACAGCCGTGACATCATCAAGACCAACAGCAATATACTTCGGGTCTAATGGAACTCCATAAGTTTCCGACATACTCCATGCTTCCTTGAAACTTTCCGCAGATTTCAATCCTGATTCCTCAACTATTTGGTCATGCCATTCCGAAACATAAGGACTCGGAGGCAACGGATGGTTGTTTTCTAAGAACTCACCCACAGGAACTAACAATTCACCAATGTCCCAAACTTTTTCAATAGGCCAATCGGGTTCAGTGGGCAACAAAGACCACTCATCAGTTTCCAAAAGACCTGCTCGAAGTTTCATTTCAGATTCTGAATTGATTCGTTTTCCTGAGCCATCTTTGAATTGCAGATACGGACCTTGTATGGTATCACATGGCGTAGCCACCGTAGCCTTACCGGGTCGTTCATACTTCATTTGAGTTCCGCAAATAACGAAACCTCCGATAGCCATCATTGAAACAGGGTGCATGGCTGTGGTCGCCAGCCCTGCTAATCGACTTCGACCGTATCGTAGTCTTAAACCACCAACTTTCATAGGCAATCCAAAAATGGGGCGACCCGCCAAAACGTCACTCATGTATTTTTCGCTGGGTCCAATTGTTTTAGACTTTCCACCAGTTTTAACGAAATCCTTAAGCCAATCCCAACCATCCATCTGCAACGCTTCCACATACTTGAGAATCTTCGGGGCTTTCAAAACCAAACCTTCGCACATAACCAACAACATACCTTCACGAACTTTGTTAGTGGGAACTCGTTCAAGGTCACGCTGACCTGTAACTTCACCGCCTACGCCTTCACCATCAACATAAACAGGACAGTTGTAAGCAATAACTTCTAATTGAGGATTAGAAGGTCGATATTGTAATCCACGACTATATTTAGAAACTTCTTCTTTATAGCGTTCCACTTCATTAAATGTCACTTGCGGCGGCTTTAATCCAAAATCACGACGCAACACATCAGCAATCAAAACACTCAACGCTTGACCTGTTCCACCAGCACTCCGAATAGGACCCGCATAATTCACAGCCAATGATTCGCTACCATCTTCATTAGTAATAATCCGACATGAAACCACCCCATCCAACGGAGCCACCAGAATACCTTCTGTAAGCACCGCTAAACCAGCGCAAATGCCGTGATACATACAAGTAGCCATTCTGCTCGTTCCGAGCGTTAAGGAGTCCTTGAGAGCCTCGGTTTCATAAGTCTTGAGAGTTTCCCTCCAATCAGCCTTACCAACGACTTCAGAATCAAAGCCAATAACCTTTCCAGTGCCTTCACAGTTTTCACACGGCACGTCCTTCCATGAAACTTGAGCGTTCTTACCAGAACCTTTACAAGCAGGGCATTTTTGATTCTCACCGTAAATTAAACTTTCAGCCGCTACAATACGAGCAATCTGAATCGCAACCATTTCACGGTTGCCGTCATTTTCTTCTGTGAGTTCTCTAATCTGTGCAGCCGTGTTTCGAGGATGTAAAAAATCTAACAGTTTCTGTGTTCGGTCTGCAAGGTCAGAAGCCAGAGGAATCTCTACGGAAAGTCGTGGGTCTAAACCTTTTGCTTTGGCTTTGGCTACTAATTCATAGGCTTCAGCACACTCCGCTTCCAACCGAGCAATATACCCTTCGTAGTCCATGTATTCTATAAGAACAAGCACTTACTTAAACTTCACTCTAAGCCAGTGGGTAAGTATTCAGCCCAAGGACCTGATTCCCAATTACCATATTTCCATGTTGCTAAATGAAACTTTCGATAATCATTTACAGGACCCATCGCTGTAAATCCACTAATGTAAGAAACTTGGGTGGCGAAAACGTCAATAGCATAAGGCGTGTAGCGGTTTGATACAATGTCTTCCAAAGCATCAATCAGTTGTCGGTAATCATCATATTTCTTCCAACTAACTATGCTACCATTTGGTCTTCTAATTTCTACTGAAAAAGGTCCTTTATATTCATCAGTTTCTACTTCAAATGTTTCATGCTCTGCTGCAAATGTTTCATTGATGACTTCCAAGTAACTTTCACTAACGGGTGGATAAACCATATCTACTCCGGGCATACGTTCCGAAAGTGCCTCCCCATTTCTAACGATTTTGTCCACTAATATGTAATAATGGTCGCATTCTGAACCACACCAATCCACAGGTGCAATCTTGGTAACTCGGCCTTCCATGTAACAATCATCTCGAATCAAAGTTCCGTCGGGAAGAACAAAATCATAACTACGAACACGGTCACCAACTGAAACATCAAGTTTTTGCTGGTCTTCAGCACCAAAAGTTTCGGAATCTAATATCTCATAGGCTTCTACGGCAAAGGTTTCAGATTTTTTGATTTCACCGACTATCAAACCCCTTCTATATTTGTTTTCATTATCCCAATTATGCTGACCACCAAACCGCAATCCACTTTTTTTGAAATAAAAATGACAATAGGTGCTATCGGGGTTCGGAGATGGAGGTCTGTCCAACAGAAGGATTGTTTCGCCATTATCAAAAATGATTATCTTCTTCAAGTGCTTGGATAGTGTTTCAACCGTTTTCCAAGCCTCCCGATAATATGGGTTGAGCATATAGGCCACTTCTTTTCTATGGCTTGAAGGCAATCCATCAAGGATTTCTTTAACAGTCGTAGTTCTCATTCCTTCTTCCCTTCCAAAACCGGGATTATTTCTACCAGACCTTTTGACTATCAAATCAATTTTATCTCCGACTTCCAATGAATCCAAGATTTCCCAATTCAGTGCGTTATCAACTTCGGCTTCAAAGGTTTCAGCATTTCTGGGTCCTTCGTATGGAGTTTCTTGTCTGAAAGTTGCCGTTCTTCCACACTCCATACACTCCATAGTGATGAGACCTTGACCTTCATCCTCTTCGTAGATGTCAAACTTTGCGTTATCGGCGCAAGAGTGATTAACCAAATCATCCCAATGCACATTGAAAAACTCACCCATACCACCATACTCCAAAAAGTCACCCGATTGAAACATTCTATTATTTTTCAATATGATAGTGAGTTCTTTACGAAGTTGTTCCATCTCATCATTGTATGAATCCTCCCAATCGGCATTATCAACATCAGTATAAGATACAGTTACTCTACCATAGCCATTTGCATATTGGTCGCCAATTAGAATTATGTTAATCGCCGTCAAATCTCCGCCGAAGATGAGTTCCTCTTCGGTTGCACGAACCAAAGTTCCATCCTTGATATTAACTGTCGCCCACCATTTGATAGCATCCCAACCATCACCAGCATAAGGGTCACCAAGTTCCCAAACGCCTGAATGCTTTAACCGTTGGATAATCCTTTCGGTGGGTGCGTATTCAGAAGAATCGAATGTTGAATCTGCGGCAAAGGTTTCAGACCTAAAACTTACGGATTCATATTTAGCACGCATACTGGGTTTCAGCCATTCACCAATTGTTGTCCCACCCAGATACTCAAACGTAAATGGGTTCTTGGTTTTATCAACTCGAATAGTTTCAGGATTAACAATCGGCATCAATTGTTGGGTCACAGCATTAGTATTATTGAAACCCATCATAGCAGATTTACCATAAGTATCACGATACCGTGCTAACAATTGTGCCGCAGTTACGGGTCCACCCATTTGAGCCAACAAATCAACAAGACGTGCTACTTTGTATCCACTCATGTTCCGCTTAAAGTTTCGAGAAGCCTGTTTGTAACAGTCACCTCCACAAACCAAAGCATCAGAACCTCGTCGTGCCGAATGAGTATTCTCAGTTGATGCGCCGCAAACTAAACAATTATCAAAAGCCCTCATAATTTCACATCCATCGTGGCTCTACGCCGTAATCTTCAGATTCAGCATTCTTTTCTAATGCTTTGTAGCAAGCACACTTGGGTTCAATTGCCGAGCAACTCATTGGCTCAGGTGCTTTCATGCAAACACAAGGATTCGATTCAGTAGCACCACAGCAACACGAAGTTTTGCTAAGTTTTTCTTCACCAGTGCAGAATCGACAGATGTTCCCAGCAGCGTCAGCATCAGGATTACAATCCAAACAAAGTCTACACTCGTGACACCTCAAATGATAATCGAGGTCACATTTTTCATCCTCAGCAGCAAGCATGGATGGGTAATCTATTCTTATATGAATAACGGGATTTTTGCCACCCATAAGATTATGATGGTCAATTATTCTAAAAACATCTTTTGAAGTAAAAATAACATAGGTATCATCTTTATCAACATTACCAACTATAAATTGGATTATACCTTCTTTGGGATATGTATAAACTTGCAGTTTGCCGTTAAGGTTCATTTGAGGAAATAGCCCACTTCTATTTGTTCCATTATCATAAGTCAAACCACTTACCGAAACATTTACAATTTCTCCATCTAAACTTATCAATTTTTCTTCAAAATCTTCTGTTGTGATGGCTTCAAAAGTTTCAGCACCATAAGTCTTACCAGTGTCCCAGACACGGGGGACACCTTCACCCATCCGTGTAATTTTCACTGTTTGGGCGGGGTCCGAATACGTGTATGTTTCGTATGGCTTGAGTTCCGCAATACGGCAGAAATTGAGGTTATTCCAGAGTGGGGGTTGGAGTTCCGAGCCAGAGATAATTTCGGTTTCACCGTTGTTAGCGTAACCGCTTACCCATTCAAGTTCATAGACTCTTCTTGCTAAAATCTCCAGACAGCGTTCTTCATGTTCTTCAACCTCGAAAGTTTCAACTTCGTAGGAAACACCGACAGTATTTGGTTCATCTGCATTAGTTTCATCTCTTACTGCAACAAACCAACCAAAATTACACTCGCTACAATTAAAATAATAATCCATTAGTCCTTGCTCGCCACCATCGGTTGAACTTAGTGGTATTTCATCACTTCCACACTCCACACAAACATTGTGTCCTTTGAAATCAGTTTCGGATTCAGCATTCATAGACGCAGACTTTTTCTTAGCCCAATTGACTCCAGATGTTCCACCCCAAAGATTCCAAGCAATAGTTCCGGCTGTGGGTCCACCATCAGGCATTTTCTTTTCGGGTCGGTTATTCTTTCGATGGCGGTTAAAAGCCGACATTCGACGAACATCATGTTTTGAAACTTTTCCAGAAGCAATTTTTCTGGCACGAGTTACTCCAGAATCAATACCCTGTGATTTGGCTTCGGCTGGACTCAGCCCACCACGACCCCATTTCTTACGTTGGGCTAATCCACGCTTGGCTGCCGCAACTGCTGAAGCAGGTGGTTTGAAACTTTCTGCTTCCAAAGTTTCCAACTGTCGAGCAATTTCTTCTCCGTCTTCTTGCATCTGAAGGTATTGTTGTTCTAAATACTCCTCGTATTCTGGAGTATCGTAAATAGCCATTGTTTTATTATACCACTCTTGAAAAGACATAACAGGACCATCGTGTCCGTAAGTATCTAACTCTTCAATATACTCTTCGTAAGCCTCTTGTGCCATCTCATCTTGATGTGCTGAGTTATCATAAGAATCAGACGCTTCAGCCTCGTAATCTTCCAAAATAAGAACATTTGACAAATCTGATAATTTGCTATCCATGCCCAGTTCAATCAAACTTTCAATTTCTTCATCAGGCATTTCAGAAAACTCTGTTCTTAATGCTGACCGCAATTCATTTTCAATGCGTTGTTGGTCTGCGTCACCCATTTGTCTAACGTAAATTGTTTCTGCCGCCTTATTGAGTCTTTCATAATACTCATCAACATCAGTTCCTTGAATCAATCCTGATTGCCAATCCTCATACATCTGTTCAGCGATAACCGCTTTTTCTTCTTGACTCAAACTGGCTTCTTCTTCTGGAGTCCAACCGATACCTTTCCATTTGCCGTCATATCGAACCAACGCTTCAGCACCAAAGCCTCGGTCAGTTCCTGAACCGACCACAAACCAACATTGAACCTTTTTACGACCGCCGGGAACGTGTAAGTTTCGATTGTAAATCAAACCTTTGGCTTCCATATCTCTAAGAGTTTTTGAAACACCTGAGCGTGTAATCCCTAACAACTGTGCTACACCGCCTTCGGTGTTCTCAATTTTACCATCGTATTTGCTGGTTTGTCGATTATTGTTTAAATGTTCCAAAATAATTTCTTCTTTCTGAGCCTTGCGTTTCACATTTGATTCAGCATTCTTGCTCATGGCTCGGTCTAATGATTCTAAAATCTCATCTTCGGTAATCAAACCCATTTTGAGAGCCGTCTGCAACTTCAAAAGTTTCTGTTGCTTTTCGCTGTCATCCATCATGTATTGAATTGCCATTACTCGGTCAGTAATCTTGTCTGTGTTAAGTCCTTTTGGTAAAACAGAAACTGCCTCAAAACGTCTGGATTCACGAATGTCTGGATAGTTCACACTACCCCAGAATCGTTCATGTGCTAACCGACCTCTTCGGGCGGTCATTAAGTCTCCACGACTGTCTTTTGGAATCCGACTCAAGGGTCCTGACTCAACACTTTGTCGAATCTCTTCGGTTCGCTGCAACAGATTCTTACGCCAGTTTTGTGTTCGATGCACTCTTTTTGCACCATAAACTTTCTGGTCTCCGACCCAATACTGAACTCGAATAGCATCCTTACCACGGTCTCGACTAACAGCCCCAGTAACACTGGAATACACACGGATTTTACCATCACCAACAGGCGTTTCATACACACGTTCCTTGACAGGTCTGCGGCCAAAACTACCTCGTTGTTCCACACTTAATTCTGTAAATCCCAATGCAGACATAAAATCAGACATTTCTGATTCAGTAATAGCCACATAACGACCCATGACTCTCGTTTAGTGGTTCGACTACTTAAAGCCTCACTTTGAATCGCAGCACTCTTCAATCAACCTACGGTTGAGGGGGGACAACCTTTCCCCGAATCCGTTACACAGATTCTCCCCTATCCGGAGGGTGTGTAGCCTAACGGCTACTCAACAAGTGTTACCAACGTTTTAACGGGCGTTCACTCTTTCATTTCTGAGAGTCGGTCGCTTAGAAGCAACAATGCCGAAGCCCAAAGGCCGACAAAGATACCGAGGTTCTCATCGTGAGCAAAGTAAATAGCAATACTTCCCAAAATAGAAGTGAGACTTGCACCAAATCCAATCTTTTTCCAATCCATTCTTTCACCTCCTGTTTCAATCCCAATTAGGTTTTATAATCTCCGACAAATGCTTGTGGTCGAGACCCTTTGTGAGTCGGTCAATCAACTGCAACTTGTTTCCAGACACAGGCAAACCTGCTGACTTGAGTATTTGCTTGAGTTCTGCAACCTTGAGGTTTGAAAGGCGGGCTTGTAAGTCTTCCACAGCATCTGCTACATCTTCGACCACATCATCAGCCACTTCTTCAAGTGCTTCCGAAACGCTTTCCCCTTCTTCCAGTGCCTCCATGACTTCTTCCGAAGCCTCTTCGACAACATCTTCCACTGAATCCATAACATCGGAAACCACATCATCAAGTTCAATGTCCTTTCCTGTCAAGTCCTCGACAACATCTTCGAGAGCGTCTGCAATTTTCGTTACTGCGTTTCCTCGATTCTTGAGCCACCAGCCACCAATCGCTGTGATAGCCAATCCGCCGAGTCCGATTAAAATCTGTGTTTGTTCAATTTCCATTATGTTCACCTGTTCTAATCTACCCTATTGTATAACACCGATATAAACAATCACTTCATAAATCCAAAGATGTGAGCGATAACATCCACAGTCCAACCGTTTCCGATGGCTCTACGTCGTTGGGTTTCGGCAATACCTTCCGTGTATCCGTCTGGCAAGGTTTGAAGTCTTTCACATTCCAGATTACTAAAATCTCTCCAATCTTCTTTAACAGGACTTTTGTAAGCCTCTCGATACCGACCATGTGGCAAACGACTAACTACTGCATCTTTTGAAACTGTTGTCAAGCAAGGAACTTTCGTGGAATCCTTTCGCACCTGCAAACATTGAGTAATCGGCACAGACTTATCATAATCCTTACGAACTCCGTCGGCATTCAATCGTCGCCCCACTACATTTGCAGCATTCGGATATTCATCCGATTCCAAAATATCTGAAAGTTTGATTCCACGGTCTGCTGGAAGTTCTACATCGGGAATGTTAGTCCAGTAATATCGCTTTCGATTTTGAGCCGATACCAAATTGGAATTGATAAACACAGGGTCCACACCCAACGCAGCCGAGATAGCATCTCGCACATCATCACTCATCACTACATTTTCTAACAACCAATACTTCGGTTTGTAATGATTTACAATATCCAAAAACTCAAAGAACAATTTACTACGTGGGTCATCAAAGTTAAGTTGCCGACCTGCGGTTGAAAATCCTTGACACGGGCTTCCTCCAATAATCAAATCTAAGTTCTCAAGGTCCCAATCCCGCCATTTGGTAATATCACCCAGTTGCACGGTATCAGGCCAATTCTTTTGAGTAACTTTAATTGGATTCTTGTCAATTTCAGAGGCATAATACTGGTCGTGTTCAATACCTGCTCGTTCCAAAGCAACTTGTCCACAAGAAATACCGTCAAATAATCCGAGAACATTACGAAGTTTCATTTCGAGTCCTCCATGTTTCCAAAAATGTGAGAGATAACATCTACTGTCCAACCATTTCCGAGAGTTTTGTATCGTTGAGTATTCGATATGCCTTCGGTGTAATTATCAGGTAATGTTTGAAGTCTTTCGCATTCCAATACCGTTAGTTTTCGTGAGTGCGTGTTGTCTATACTGTCCCATTCATGTCGGTCATAACTTTGGCGACCACCTACTCGAAGGCACTTACTTTTAGGTCTAACTGTAATACCCGCTTCCGCAGGGATTTCCAAAATAGACTCCAAATTGATACTTTGGTCTGCGGGAAGTTCCACATCGGGAATGTTAGTCCAGTAAAGCCTACGTCTGTTTTGTGCCGAAACTAAATTGGAGTTTATCATAATTGGTTCCACACCAAGTTCTTTCGATATTGCATCTTGAATATCTTGCCTCATTTTTACATTTTCCAATAGGAAATACTTCGGTTTAAAGTGTTGAACAATGGCTAAGAACTCAAAAAACAAACTGCTTCTTGGGTCATCAAAGTTCAATTGCTTACCTGCTAAGGAAAATCCTTGACACGGGCTTCCACCCATTACTAAATCTAAGTTCTCAATGTCCCACGATTTCCAGTCAGTTATAGACCCCATTTGAACGGTATCTGGAAATTGCTTTTGTGTTACCTGCATAGCATACTTGTCTATTTCAGAAGCATGATATTGGTCATATTCGATACCTGCACGCTGCAAAGCAACTTGTCCACAAGAAATACCGTCAAACAATCCAAGAACATTACGAAGCCTCATGTTTTTTATTACCGCCAAGCACCTATTTAAAGTTATGGGCCTGAGTCTTTAAGTAACAGAAACATAGCATTTCTAATGTGGACACTGATTTTTATGACAACTTGGACACTTTCTTTGAAGTAGTCTTTCAAACTGCTCCACCTGCTTTGTCTCCAGAATATCCGTTTGCTAAAGTGAAAGTTTGGAAACAACTTGACCAAGAATATCCCGGTGCGGTGGACATCCAAAATCGACAGTTTGATTACATGGAGAACATCGGTCATACTTTCTGGCACTCAAACCCTGACGCTAAAAACTATTATGAATGGCTTGACGACGCTCGTGATGGAAAAGTCATGGACCCACGCCAACGTGAAAAAGAACTTTTCAGTCAAATGACTCCTGATTTCTTGAAAGTTGTAGATGTCAATTGGAAAGTTTCGGTTCTTAACCCTACGATGAATTATCGTATTGAATCTTCATCTAATGAAAAGATTCTTTCTCCAGACGACTGGTTCGATTACATTCGGGGCAAGGCTACACTTTCAGTCAGTATGTCCACTAAATCTAATCGGCCTTCGTTCATTTACACCAACGGTAATGTGTTCTTGCTGATACAAAATCAAGATGTGTATGTTTTAGGCAAATCTGAAATGCAAGAATCTCTTAAGTATTTTGTCAAGGACAGCCTTTTGGTTTGCACTTTTGCCGTGCCAGTCCTCAATTGGACTTTTAACTTCCCCTCTAAACTACTTCGTCGTTAAGGTTGTGTTTCACAGAGATTACTTCTGGGCGCACAGGATAACTCACGATTTCATCTTTGTTGAGAAACATCACTTGAAAGTTTCCAGAACTGTCATCGGTAGGCAACTCTGATTTAAACACATATTCTGGTGGTCTAAATACTAAATTATCATCCACACCTGAACTAACATCACTTGTAATTTTAACTTCATAGCGTTCCAAAATCTGTTCCAACCTGCTCACGGGCATTCCTGTGGCTCCTGCACGACCTGTGCTGGCTGCGTGGGTTGAAACTTTAGCGTTACCCAGAAACTTTCCAGCCAATGTTGGGTCTGAAATCACTAACGCTTCCAATTGTTTGCGAACTTCTTGCATAACTTTCGGTTTCCAAAACTCTGATGCTTGATTAGCGGGCAACGTGCTTCTCCAAGTTTCAAAATCCACTTGCCACCAAATGTCCATGTAATCTTCTTCGCCTTCTTCCACGCTGGCTGCGGGTCCTTTCTGCACGTTTCTTCCGAGAGTTTTACCCTCGAATCCTGTGATACCGCCGTAATACACCAATGAATAGTTTTCAATCTTCATAAAGTTGGGAATCCAAGCCCCACCGTCTTTCACAATAATTGGTTGTTCAGCACCTGTCGAATCAGGCAAAGTCTGACCACTCATCGTTTTGACGGTTGTTTCTAATTTCTTAGCGGCGGCTGTTGCTGAAGTTCCAGACAACATTAGATTCAAAAACTCGAATCGCTTTTGTGCAGCCGTTTTGTCAATTCGGAATCGACCTCTTTTGATACTCCATTTGATACCTTTAAAGGCCAAATAACTTTTGAGTGTTTTCGGAGTCGTGCGAGCCAATCGAGTAGCCGCCGTCATAGACACATCACGAGTCAGCAACAATTGAAGTGCTGTTAAAGCCCGTTGTGTTGTTGCCACATCCATGTTTCATCATACTCCTATCAACTACTTAAGGCTGCTCATCGTTGCCTATCATTTCAACCCATCCAGACCATTTGCCTTTGAACTTGTTTCCGTTAGGGTTAATGTAATTCAAATTGACTAATGTTTCCCATTCTTTTTCGTTAAACGGTATAACATCCAGCATATCCTTTAATGATTCATAAGTTCCGCCGTTGCTGTTATCGAGTAATCGGTCAGCCAACATAGCAATTCTTTCGGTAGCCCCTTTAGCAAAGTGCCTCCAACCTGAATCGTGTTTCAGTGTGTCCATACTTGTTTCAAACAGTTTTTCAGCGTGCCACAAACTTGTAACTGAAACTTCTCGTTCACCGTTCAACCGAGCAATACCTTTGCACAGATTGACAAACTCTTGGAACTTTCGGAAATCACGGGTTGCACGTCCACCACCCAAGAAAGCAGCCTTGAATACATCGCTTTGCTTGATTTTATCCATGCTCTTGCGAATCTCACCTCGGAGACTTTCGTAGTTTGGGTCCATAGCCGAGACATACCGTAGATATTCACGGAAGAAGTTTCGCCACATTTCCAGATTCTTATTGAAGTCTTTCTTCTTATAGACTCCATTCATCGAGTCCATGATTTTGTCTTCAATTAGGTGGTCTGTGTTGTCACCTTCTGTCAGCGACATTTTAGCGAAAATCAAAGTCAATCGGCTCATCAATTGATAAGTGTATTCACCAAATGCAGCCAACATACCTAACTGTTCATCACCTCGTTTCCAATCCCTCGGCGGATTGCCTAAGAACAAGAAATTAGTTCGAGCAGTTCGTTTGGTATCAACTTGACCTTTCTGCATCGTGAAACTGCCGTTAGCCAAAACATTCATCAGTTCACCGAATACTTCTTGACTCCACGTTTGAAACTCGGAAACGGCTATGCGTTCATTATCCATTTTTGGAATCAAACCTAACTCAATTGAGTTAAGGTCTTCGCCATTCATGGCTCCGAATAACCCCGGGATTGTGCAAAGTTTTCCTGTTGAGGCAACTCCACAAGGCACTAAGGGTTCAATGACCGTTTCTAACAAGTGGTCTTTACCTTCACCCATGCTACTAACAATGCCTATGTGCAGCATATCCTGTTTCGATTGAGGACTAAGGCAGAACAGCATTGTAGCATATTTAATTGGATTATCAGCATACAATTTAGACCACAAAGTATCATCACGAATCATCAGTTCCAAAGGTCGGAATCCGGGTCCTGCGTCACCACACAATTCAATGAAAGTTTCAAACTGTTCATCGGTCATTTGACTGTCAGTTCGAGCCTCCGCAGGTCTCACGGTTTTTACCACGAAAACTTTGTCACGCCCGAACATCTCATAATAGCCAGAGACTTCCACTTGTTTGCCGTCACGAACACTTTCAGTCAGCAACATCAACACGTCGCCCAACCAATCTGAACTGCTGGTTTCCCAGCCGATACGGTGCAAGCCCATTAACCGACCCACTTCAGGACCGTTATGTGCCAAACACTCCACAGAATATGTTCCATCACTTAGCGTAAATCGAATTACCGATTCGTCAGGACTGGGTTTCTTGGGATTTAAAGGCCCTTCTTCCATCTTGAGAACAACGCCCGAACCACTCAATAGGTTGGGGTTCGCAATTTTAGCGGCGTAAATCTTACCGATGTCAGCACTAACGTTTCGATAGCCCTCGGCGGTTTCAGATACAAACTCCACGATTTCATTAGGAATAGGCAACATTATCGTTGCACCTCCAGAAACTCATGCTTCAAACTATGTCTTATCACTCTCATAAACTCTTGCACCTTCTGACCCAACTCCGAAAAGTTAGAGCCAAATACTACCCGAAAAGGGGTGTTCCGCCGAGTTCAAAGAGCAAACGCTCACGCCGACAACCGATGTGAGTTAGTCGTCAGTTGGTTGAACCCAATTACCTTGCGACCCATGACGCATCCACCTCAATACTGCCGAAGCAATACCAAAGAGACACCGTAGCCGCAAGTTTTACGAATCGAAGCCGAAGCACGACTCACCGACACAGCGCAACGAGGAACCTTGAAGGGACCTAAATGCTACGCACGCCGTAGTGGAACGGGACAAGTCTGAAAGTCAGGACAAGCCTGAATCAGTTCACTCTTCAGTAACCACTGGAGCAACGTATGGCTCAGTTGTGGTTTGGTCTTCAGGGACCGACGGGAGAGATTCACGAAGCGCAGCAGCGTCAGCGTCACGGATGATACCGTGGAAACTCTTGAAGGTTCGACCAGCGTTCTTCTGGGAATCGTTCATCTTACGAAGGAAATCCAACTTGACAGGAAGGTGGTATGTGCTACCATCGTCGTCATCGTTCTTTGTCACAAGGTTGTTTTGATTGATAAATCGTTCAAAGTCTTGCTTCTCATATCCGTTCACATAGAACTTGACACGACGACCGGCTGCGGCTTCACCATCGTTACCCGGGGCAACAAGGCGGAGGCAGATTGATTCAGAACCAAGTGGGCTGGTAGTCTCGTTAAAGGAAACCAGCGTGTAGCCTTGATAAACCTTACCCATTTCGGGCTTGATTACCTCATAGACTGTGCGAGGACCACGGGATGCGGCACGCTCGGCTTTTCGTTCTTCGTTCATTGTTTCAAGTTCATTCAAAAATTGTTCTACGTCACTCATATTTTTCACCATTTTGTTTTCAGTTTTTTTTGGCCCACAGTTTTGTTCTTGGGCATTCTTAGTATGCGTTATCACCCATATAAAGGTTCACTTGGAACCTTCACATATCGGATTTCGTTACACCTCGAATGCTGTTCCCGCTTTCTGTGGACATAAACATCCATAGGCGAATCACCCATATAAACTTAAACACCCAACGGAGTTATGGGTCGGAAATCAATTCGAGCCAAATGAAACTTTAAGTCCCCATGAACGATACACAAATCTCCCAGAAACTCATTCAAACTATCTACATCATTTGCAGAGGCTACCGGCAATCTCCAATCAATTAACAATTCAGGACTATACTCTAATGGTTGAAACCATCGAACTGCTGGCGAATTGAACTTACCGTGCCTCGGAATAATTGCTACATACTTCAATTTACCTGACCTTGTAGCAACTCCTACAATCCAATAAGCCCTTGCTTTCCAATCCCAATCCATGCTTTCATCCCATTCAGCAATCTCATATATCCGATTGTCAATCCCGGTGGTTCTAAAAACCATAATAGAAAATGGCAGTGGTTTAACAATTGCGCTGTCTTTGCTCCATTGATTGACTAAGCCACCAACACCTTTTCCTAACATTGTCCTATGGTCGCCATCAATATCTGTATTAAAAGCAACTTGTCTTAGTTCTGGTAATCGAAATGTTCGTTCTGAGACATTATCATCCAGAATGGTAACAGTCATTAACGTGTAATCACTCAAATCGGTGCTGTTGCCTATCCAGTTCAACACCTTTTGTGTATCGTTCATTGTGACAGCCTCAGTAAGTAATCGTAATTTGGTCGCCCGAAACTTCAACAGTGAAAACCTTGCCCAATGCTTTTGAGAGTTTCTTATCGGATGATTTCAATACCACTTGAGTTGCACTTTCTGACACAACTGAAACTTTGGAACTTTCATTAGCCAACAAAACCAGATTTGGTAGAGTGGCTGCTAACTTCTGACCCAAAACTTTCATGCGCTCAACTTTCTTCCAACCCCGTTTAGGACTTTCCATTTTCATCAAGTCTCCGGTGTCTGGTTTAACATACAATTCACCACGTCCTTTGATTAACACTTCACGACCCAAATACTCTCGTAGGGTTTCTGCGTCAATCAATCCAAGGTCCAATTCTGCTATTTCACCCATCATTTCATAGTCATTTGCTAATGCCAACTGTGCTGCGGCCACCGCAGGGTCTGGTTGAAACATTTCAAGGTTTTCTTTACGAAGATACAAAGTCCAATGGTATTGTGCCGCCGCAATACTTGAAGCAGCCATAAACTCAGGCACCAAATCTTTCGAGGATACTACTACAAAAGTTTCTGGGTCTGGATTTTGGACCCAATCTACAAGATTAACTTCCATACCGATTCCCAAAATTGGTGGTGCGTAACCGTATTGAATCTGAGAAATCACGTATTCAGTCATTTTACCGTTGTATTCTTTCTTATCGAACAGCGTCATTCGACCGTTAAAGTTCACAATCCTTGTTGCTTCACCTAACTTTCGTTCATATTGTTCAGGAGTCATGTTTGCCAGTTGGTCTTCTTGGCTCATGCCTTGGTCCCAACCTTCATCGTAAGCATCTTGCATCTCATCAGGCAAGCCTGAGTTCTCGAAACTTTCTTCTTTATCATCTTTATAGACTCTAACTTCACC
>Ga0208793_1000040_pt1 | contig 90016 bp, 126 predicted proteins | sample 17_taG_FD_184092 | JGI IMG/M metagenome (GOLD analysis project Ga0208793, IMG submission 184092) | Marine viral communities from the Subarctic Pacific Ocean - 17_ETSP_OMZ_AT15314 metaG (SPAdes) (version 2) | ecosystem: Environmental > Aquatic > Marine > Oceanic | place: Pacific Ocean... | reverse complement strand
GTTCGGCCGCCCGGGTTCTGAAAGGGTTGGCGACGCATCAGATGAGAATTCATCTGGTGGGGTTAGCCAAACTGAGTGTGGGTGATACAGGGCAGTTTGCTCATCTTGAGGACAAGGTTATCTGGACGCAGAGGGACTGGCCCGGGGCAGTCAACTGCCCATGTCAGAGGGATGAACGGGTTAGATTAGTCAGGATGACTCAAGCAAAACCGGTTATACGTCTGCCGATAGATATCGGATGTGAGGTCCTGCGGGTCCTTCATCCGTGCAAATGTATAAGACGGTCGTCACAACTATGGTAAAGACGAGGAGCGTTAGCCATGTCACACAAGGAGCGAGTTCAGGAACAAATAAGTTCTTATGGACCCGGGACTTGGTTTACTAAAAACAAGATTAAGAAAGATTTAGGGTTATCTAACTACACTGTAATCAATCAAGTTATCAAATTATTAGAAGGATATGATGTTTTGGTGTCTCGCCCCGGCAAAAGCCGAGGCACTAAAGAATTCTCATTTCCAGATCGTGAGAAGTTATCTCTTATATTTGTGAATTCACCAACTGATGTTCGTCGTCCCGGGACCCATCGTAACGGTAGTAAAGATGAGGAAACACTCGCAGTGCTATCTCAGATTCTCATCGATGAATTCTCAACTAACTGGAAGGGACGAATTCCTTTGGAAGAAGAGTTGGAGAATCATGAGGCTTGGTTTTTAAGAACCAGATTACCGTGGTTAGTGTTTGATAGTTTCTACCATTTCGGTAGCAACCGATGCGGAGATACCAAGACAGTTCCCGGAACAAAAGGAGTTCCTTATAGTGGGTGGGACACTACCGAACAGGCTCGAAATGATAGAGAGATTTTCTTAAGTTCTTCGAAAGAGGACCTCTTAAAGTCAAGCGATGTGTGATTCATGTTGCCTACATGTTGCCTACCAAAAGGCAACATGAAAACGTGGATCTGCGAGCCATGTTGCCTAAAAAAGCCATGTTGCCTATCAAAAAGTAGGCCCTACGCATTTTGAGAATTGGGTTCTGAAAAAAGGGTTGGTTAGATTCCTATTGTTTGTAGTAACTAACCTTAGTTATAGATAGTTATAGGTTGTTCACAGTCCGCACCACCATTGTTAGCCATTGTTTGACATTGTTAGCGTTAGTTTGAGCGATATTTGGACTAAAATAGCATGAAAACATGGGTCTTGAATACATCTTGTGACGCAAGATGGTCCGTTCCAACTCTCTTGTTGCCTAATTTCATAGGCAACATAGGCAACATGAAAACAACAAGTAGGCAACATGGTTTTGGAGGGAAGACATAAATAGGTCGTCACAGACATATTAACTATGCTTGAGGTAGTTAGACAGAAGTTTGGTGCACTCCCAGAGGCATCAAAATCTCAAGTGGGTTCAAGTGGATCCATTCGTATGGCCTTTGTCGAAGAACTTGCAAAAGAGTTAGACATTAGCGACGAAGAGGTGCAGATTTACCTGAACATTGTCGTTGCTGCTGCAACACAAGACTTAGAGGCTTTGTTGGATTATGCTGCCTTGGGAGGCTCAGAACAAGGTGAGATGATTCGTTCTCTTTCTTCCATGGATCGTGAGCAACAGTTTATGGATTGGCATAATAGACACGTTTTGTTGCCCCAAGCAAAGGCTATTGCAATTCGTGCTCGTATGGAGTCAGGAAGCACACTCGAAGATGCTGAGAATAGTATATCCCAAGAGGAACTTCGAAGTATCATGCAAATGCTATTAACAAAGGAACAATGTTTCTTTCCACGACCACAGCGTAAGGCCGATAAAGTTACCAGCGTCCTTGTTTCCGAGGTTGAAGATACCCTCAAAGTGGATTCTGGGCTAACTAAGACACAGATTCTTAAGGTATTGGGTAAGGATAACACTACTTACCGTGATGCTGCCGAAGGTGTGCTTTCATACCTTTGCTTTATGCACAAGGTAAGGAAGGTAGGTAGTAAGTATTACCATATCACTAAGTCCCCACAAGTTTATGAAACTGAAATCCACAGGAGAGTATACGAAACTGTTGCTTCTGGTAGCAGTAGCATTTCCGCTATCGCCAAAGGCATTGGTTATGATAATACTCGTGGACGACGTCGTGTTGAAACCATTCTATCCCTTTTGCAATCAGAGGGTCTTGTTCAAACAACCCAAAACAATCGTTATCAAGAGTGGTCAATTACTCTTTAACCCCATCTATCCGCAACTATATAAGGGTGGTGTGAGTAAGGACAACTATGAGCAACGAGTTCCTGACACTGAAAGAAGTTTCTGCCCTACTCCAAGTTAGTGAGCAGACTATCCGTAACTATATCAAGAAAGGCGATCTTATCGCTATCAAGTTCGGGACTACCCATAGAGCACCTGTAAGGATTAGAAGGTCAGACCTTGATGCCTTCCTTGGGGCAAACATATATGAAGGTAGCAGCGAGGATGTTGATAACACAGGAGATGATAACCTTGACTGAGTGTATTACTATCGATTACGATGAGAAGCAAATGCCAAAGAGTGCCGATATTCTTTCTTGGTTTACTGACCAAGGATGGAGTTATGATTCTGATTCTGGCATTCTGATGCAAGGCACAGATAAATTTTATATCAATATTTACATGCAAATCTCTGCTATCTATTTCCGTGAGTCCACTGTTGAGTTCCCAGATGATGTTTTTGCATTCATCTTGACACACCCCGGATCTTCAGTATCTCTCGCTACCATCAAGGATAACGACTATGTGGATATGGATACTGCACAGGACTTTACTTACGCTAAGTTTGTTAAGTTGCTTAATGCTGACCTTAAGGAGGAATAAATATGAAAAAGACAAAATGGATTTGTGCTAACGAAGATTGTGAAGATAACGATACCTACTACTTCCGAGGGTTGTGTCGTTCCTGCACTACCTATGATGATAACGGAGTTGTCATTGAGGCAGTCCCAAGAGTAAGAACCATCCCTAAGGTCGATAACACTGTAATGTCTGCTCGCCCAATGACACGTCGTGATAAGATGGCTGTTGATCGCCATAATCGTGATATGCAGAAACAAAAGACTCGTAATCGAAAGTTCAATCAGTGGGTTCGCACCAATGCACCTGAAGGAGTAGATGCTGAGCAACTACTTACAGATATCGCTACCGGTGATATCGCTAACATTGGTGAAGAAGTTCCTCATGTTCATGGCCCTGATTGTGGGCATGACCTTAGCGGAGGTGAAGAAGAGTGAGTAAGAAACCTAACCAATGCGAACTTTGTTTAGTTATCTCCCATTCAGGTATGCGTCATGCTAAGCGTTCTGCTTGCTTTAAATGCATTGATGTGGCTATCGAGTATTATCTTGCTAACAGGGAGGAATAAATATGGAATGGATACTGCTACTTGAAAATTGCTTGCTTTTGCTATGGGTTATGGCTACCACATGGTTAGTCTTGGACAACCGTTCCAAGATTCGAACCATCAACACACTAACTTCCACATATATTATGGATCCCAGTCAAACCACACTTGACGATTGGTTGGAGGAAGAGTAATGGCTAAATGGATTAAGACTGATGGAACTGTCGTTGATTTCGACGTCAATCCAGATGGTAACAATTTAGATCTCTTTCAAGAAAAAGTAGGTGGGTATTTTGCACCCATTTATCTTCCCAATAAACAAGTGATGCTTGTTAATGAAGAAGGGATGATTCATCGCTTGCCTCCTAATCGTAATGCATCAATGATTGCCCACCACGGTGGTTTCGATCAAATGTATCCTAATGCAATAAATCAGAGTAACGTTGATAACATCATGTATACTTCTATTCTGGGAGACGCAGTTCTTTTAGAGAAAGGTGAGTGGAAGTAATGGAGATTCATGAATGTGAGGTTTGCCGAGGCATTATTACCAATGATGCTAATGACGGATGCAACTGTATGAAGAAAGACTTCATGTATGCAGTTACTTACATAGTTTCTCCTGCTGATGAGGAAGAGTGAATACAATGAAAAGAGAGTGGGATTGGATGCTAATACAAGAGGAGGAAGAATAATGACTGATATACATTTGGAAATGAGGTCTTGGAGGAAACACCTTCGAGAGTCTCGATTAAAGAAAAGTAAGAAAAAGAAGTGTGATTGTTGTAAATGCGAACCCGAGGTGAAAGATCAATGAGTAAGCGATTTGATAATAGGACTGAGGACCAATTTAAAAAAGATATTTTTTTTGCCACCGCCATTGAAAATCATTTTTGGGATACTTGGGTATCTCGTTGTTCTGACCGTGATAATATCGTTATCGAAAATCCTGCTGATAACGGCGTTGCTAACGACGGTAGTTTTGTTCCCTCTGGTATCAATACTGCAGGGGCTGATTTCAAAGCAGACCTTAAGTATGATAACCTTGACCAAAAGGATCACCCTATCGAAATGAAGTGGGTTCCGACATACGGTAAGGTAACACTTAAGCAAGCAGACATTAAAGCCTATCTAAATGAAGGTAGTTCTATCCTTTTTATCTATCCTAACCAAAGAATCATGAACCTTCGTAAACCTCGCTATCCTCGTAGAGAAGATATTGCTAACCATATTACCAAGATCGAATCCGTCTATCGTCATCTTCGTTGGGGTTTGCTAACTCCAAGTAAGTTAGCCAAATTAGATTCATGGGCAAAGGCCAAAATGGTTATCAATCAATTTCATATATGGGAGGCAAATCAGGAATCATTATTCCCTTTGAAAGATTTTCTACTTATTGGACCGAAGAGGTTTGGTAAACCTTGATAAGAGTAGTAGCAGGAAGTTATCATTATGAAACAAGTTATCCACATCAATCAACACCATATAAAATGGAATCGCAAGAATCCAGAAGAGACACCTAAGCCTGTTATCACTTGTAAGACTTACAAGGATAACCAATACCATAACGGTATCAACTTGCTTGATAACCAAGGTAATGTTATCGGTAGCATTCGCTACCAACCAGATAACCCTTTGGCTTGCGGGGCTCATGTTTGGATTGAGGTAGATACTGATAACGTTACCGTTGTCCCACAGGAGGAATCTCCATGATGTATGCAGTTACTCTTTGGTTAGTTGGTGCTGGCTTTTATGGAATCACTTATTCTCTACTCAAACGTAGTCAAACAACAAGGAGAGTTTACCATGAAATTTAGGATGCGTATTGGAAGACTAACCAGTCCGTTCTTCGTTCCCCTCCGTCGATTGGTAGTTTGGATGGATAATAAGTTTGGAACTTGCGATCATCAATTAGTATTGCAACCAAGAACTTGTTATCTTAAATTACCTGAATCACCACCAACTCCAAAAATCTCAGAATTAGAAAAGAAGATTTCAAAAGACAAAGCCAATATTGTAGGGTTGGGCATGAATGAGGACCAAGAACCCTGAAACTATATATGGGTGATAGCAAGGAATAAGAACCATGAGCAACAAACTGAACTCCGACTTGGAAGCATGGTTAGACCACTGGTCATCACAGATTGACGAGTGGGAGCAAACCACCGGCAAAGATTTCCTCAACGGAGGTAAAATTACTTTGGCTATTGATTATCCACTCACTCTACTAAACAAACTTAAGCCATACGCTACCCATTTGTTTACTTTGGGTGTCGGTTTTGCCCTCGGTGCTCTAACCCTTTGAATAACTATAAATAAGTAACAACCATAAGTGATTACTATGACAACCCAAATAGAAATGTTAATTCGCCACTTCGATAGTTTAGACTCTATCAGTCCGATGGAAGCCCACACCATCTATAAGATTCGTAGCCTACCCCGGCGTATCCTTGATCTCAAGGAAAGAGGTTATCAGTTCCGTGCTGAATGGAATAAAGACCTCACCGGACAACGCTACAAGAGGTATTACCTCACCCAAACTCCACAGGAGGAACCACAATGATGAACGCACAATTGTTTACAAACCAAGAAGCCGCACTTTTGAACGCCGATGCCTACCTTCGAACCACAGGTCTTGAAGAAGTTATCAGTCCTAAAAGACTGGTTCAAAAAGTAAACTTGAATACTACCTTCCACGCTGACTTTGGAAACCATGCTTACATGGTTGTTGAACTCGGTGCAACAACTCTTCAAGAACTTCAGGCTGATGCTAATGCACTTCAAGCCAAGCGTGATTTGAAAATTGCTAAACTTCAGGCTGAATTGAAGGCCCTTCAAACTCCCAGAGTTGCTACCCCACCTACACCAAAGGTAGAAGTTACTGTTTCTACTGCTAATACTCCATTTACTCCAACATACGGTGAGTGATTTCATGAATGAGGAATACGTCTTCAATGCTGATGAAATTCCATCCTTGGAGGATGCTCCACCTGAGATGAGAGTTAACATTCTGATGACTCAATTGTTGATGACTGCTGAGCACCTCGGAACTCTTAAAAAAGAAATCGATATTGCTATGGCACAAATCATGGGCAGTGGGCCAGAACACGGTCATGAACACAGTCATGAACACGGCGATGAATGTTGTGCTAACCCCGATTGTGAAAACAAGAAGGAAGAAGAGTGAATAACTATAAGTAGGTAGTTACACAGGTGATTATTATGGAAGACTTACTATTGCAAGCCGATGAACTAACCTCAAAAGAAATCCGAGATCTAATCAATGCTCTCCGAGCACTTCTCGAAGAGAAGGAAACCGAAGATGTCGATATCAAGATTGGAGACCAAGTTGAGTTCGAAATCAAGAAAGGTGTTCTTGCATCTGGAACCGTTACCCATGTAACCCCTAAGCGGGTTCAAGTAAAGGTTCACGAGGCTGCTGGAGATACCACAGCACCAACTCGCTCTCTCAACGTTACTTTTTCTGCCCCTGAGCAAGACCCATTGGCTGATGAAGAGAGTGATTACGATGAGTGATGACTACGAAGTTCCTGATGATTGTGGCTGTGAAGACGACATCAATCATTTTCTATATAATTTAAATTATTTTGCTGCACGGTGTCATACCCATTTGACCGCCCTCCAACTCAATAAAAGTGAGATTCTTTCTTTGTTCAATTTTTGGGTGAAATCCATTACAATGTCTGGCGAAGGTGAAGAAGCACACAACCCATTCATGTCCTTTGCAGAGGATTTCATCAACAAGTCTGGTTCTTTTTCTATCGAAGATTTTTCCTTCGGTGAAGAGGACGAGGATGATGACGCATGAAGTATTTATTTCTGGACATTGAAACTGCTAACTTAGATATGAAGGCTGAAGGGCTGGAGTTTTCAAACCCCCTCGGTTGGAGAACTTCTTGTGTATCAATTTATGATATCTGGGATGGTGAATCTTACTCCTCTGCTGTCGATCAACATTTTGTTTCAGATCCTGAGCATCTGGTATCACAAGATTCTGAACTTTCCACCTATTCTTTGCTTCCTTTGAATAACTTAGCCGATGCCCTTACAAGGTATTTTAATAGTGGTTACTTTTTGGTTACTAAGAACGGATTCAGTTTTGATTTACCCATTCTCTGTAAACCACTTGAGGAAGGTGGAGCCGATGCTCGTCAAATCCTTGCTGATTTTGAACTCAATGATCGTCATATCGACATTTGTCGTTTGCTGACTGAAAAATATGGTTATCGTTTTTCACTACAAAATCTGGTCAAGGCAGTTGTTGGAGAAGAAGAATCAAAAACTATGAGTGCTTCTTTTGCTCCTGTGGAATGGGACGCTGGGAACTATCGATCAGTGATTGACTATTGTCTCCATGATTGTTATCTAACCGCACGAGTTTTCTTTGAAGGTCCAAAAAAACCATTCACTTGCAACGGCTACAATGGAACTCGCAGGAGTAACATTGAGATCCGAGCACCTTGGCCATAGACATAAATAGGTATGTTGAGATTACAGTTTATGAGTGATGAGAAACCCGCCTTTACTGATGCACAAGTAGCCAGACAAATCAACAAATGTCGTGAAGCCATTTTCGATAATTACTCTGAGTTGAGTGATACCGAGTATAAGGGCGACGTTAAACAAGAAATAAAAGATATTTTTTCTGAATCTATTGTTATTGATGAAATGCTCAATGAAGCCGAGTTTCAAACCATGTTTCAATCCTGTGTTGATCGTATTAGCGATTGGCTTTTGGATAATACTCGTGGTGTCCACCAAATGGTAAGCACTTTCTTTTCTGCTGACTTTGTTGCTCAAACCTTAGGCAGTTCATATTCAGTTCAAGAAGTTGATGATTCACCACCTGACCCCATGTTTGGCTAAAATAAAGGTATAAATAACTGCTGTAATAATATCCAATTATGGACAGTTGCAAGCATTGTAGTCGAAATTACCAGATGGGACGATCGAGTCGAAATTACATTTATGATGGTTTTTGTAGTAGATTGTGCTACCTTATGGAAGAAGGTGGTCACGCCCCCGGAACCAAACCAGATATCACAGTTATCTGTGAGGCTTGTGTTGAACCATTTACCATGATTCGGGCAAACAATTACAATAATGCACATTTTTGTTCTGACAAGTGTTCCCGTAGTGTTAGGGCTTTAGGACGTAGGGCAGAACGTCATTACCATTTCTTACTACCGCTCAAATTTACTGGACAGTGGATGTCTGCTTCCGATGTTGCCGAGTGGAACAAGTATCGTGCTTTTGATTCTGTCGGCACCGGTGGTGCTTCCCAAATCCTCAAACTATGGACTGCCCGTGGAATTGTTACTGTTGATAAAAGCAATAGTCCCTACACATATAAATGGAATTCTGACCTACCTACCGTGGCTGCTATGCTTAACTATAAGAAGGTGGTGTGACAACCATATTATAAGCAGAGTGGTTCACTGCCCAGATGACTTGTCATCGATACTTAACCAACCGAACTACACAACGGGAGTTGCCCAACCCTTAAGGGTAAAATGGTGAAAGTTCACTCGCCTCAACTGCTTCTTGCTTGTCTTGAAGTAGGGGCAAGGGGGTTTTTTCGTTCCCCCCTCACCATCTCCCACCCCTCTCAGGAGTGTAATTTTTATGACCGATTCAAGTGACTACATGGTTTATTTGTTGGTCCACTCAATTCACAATAAAACTTATTTGGGAATTACCAATAATTCTCAACGTCGGCTTAGGCAACATAATTGTGATCTAAAAGGTGGAGCCAAATACACCACAGGATTCAAAGGTGAAGGTGAGTGGTCTTATTATATCTGTATCTCTAATCTAACTAAGCGTGAATCATTGTCTATTGAAAGGACTGCTAAGAATAAGCGACGAAGGGCAAAAGGAAGTAGCCCCTTGGAAAAGAGATTAGATGTCTTGCTACCCTTACTGGAAAATTACCCCGACTGTGTTGTTGAATATAAATAGTCGTAGAGCGTATTATAATCTATGGGACTTCGAGGCCGAAAAATCATCGAGCCGACGGCTTTCCGAGCGTGGTGGAGAGGAACTTCTAATAACGCAAGTATCGAAAGAAGTGATGAGATTTTTGAGATGGTTAAGGATATCTGGTGGTATCGTATGGATGCTGGCCGTGAGTTTGATCCCGAAGGTCTTAATGGCGAACAAAACAAAGGCAAAATGATAAAGAAAGAATACTGTGATCCTGACTATCAATACTATTATTACGGTAACGATAGCGACAATAATTTATTTATTTTATTTCCCAGAGTTATAGTGTATGAAGAATTCACCAGCAGTTATTGGATACTACAAGGCCCAGAATCAGCCGGATGGTCTTTAGGACTTTACCCAAACGATCCAAGTTTTTATGCTGCCCTTAACTATAAGAGGGTGACACCCATAATACATAAGTAGTCGAAAAGACAAGGTGTATACTATGGACGTTGATAAACAAAAAAGTTTAATTTACGACGCCTTGTTTCTAAATTGGAAACCTAAACAAAAGTCCACTATCAAACCAGAGGTTAACGCTATCATGCAAGCCTACTTTGATAAATCTGCTTCCAACATGAATATCGCAGAGTTAAATTTTTCAGTTACCATGTGCATTAGAAACATCACCGATTATTTGGAGTTAACAATTCCAGAAGTAGATCTTAACTACGCCCACATTATGGCTAAGAAGTTTGTTTTAAAAGCCTCCGGCATGACCAGTTTTTGGAAGAATCTTGCTAAGTTGGGCTTGGTTGATGTCAAGTCAGATGAGATGATTTAAAATGGTTAAGGATGACCAGCCACGACGGCAGAAAACTCGACCGGCCCAGCGTAGCCGTGAAGTCAGGGATCGCCATAAACCTAAGGTAGTTAAAGACCGAACTCCTGTTCACGATTCTTCTGAGGACTTCATGGAAATAAAAAGACAAGTTGCTCGCAACAATGGATTCCTTATTTGTGATGATTGTTTGGGCTACACCCCACTGGGAAACCACACTTGCAACAGTTGTGACGCTATCCTTAAGAATTAAACATAAAGTATATAAGGGTAGTTACGCTAAGACAGGTTTATGAGCGAAATCGTCAACATGGTAGCCAGCACACAAGTAACTGAAAGTATCGATCTTTACGAAGTTTCCGATACTCTAAATATCGACTACGAAGCAGAACAATTCCCCGGCATGGTTTACCGTGTTGCAGACCCAAAGGTTTGTATTCTTCTCTTCCGTTCTGGTAAAGCAGTAGTCACAGGAGCAAAGTCAAAGGAAGCCGTTGAAAAAGGTCTCAAGATTATGGTTGAAGACCTCACTAACCATGGATTCGAAATGTGGCCACTCAAGCCTGAAGACATCAGTCTTGAAAACATCGTGGTTACTTATAATCACGGGGCTATGCTTGACCTTTCTACTCTCTCACTTCATATGCAATTCGATAAGACCGAATACGAGCCAGAGGTTTTCCCCGGACTCATCTATCGTATTGACGAACCAAAGTCTGTTTGTTTGGTGTTCTCATCAGGTAAGTGTGTCATCACCGGATGCAAGTCTGAAGGCGAAGCCGAAGAAGCCACCGACCATTTGATTGACCAACTAAACTCTGCACCTTCCTTTGACTTCTGAGGTGGTCCGTTGTCAACAAGGCGTTTCAAGTTTAGCGAAAGCAGTAATGCTAAGGGGGCTTGGGCACATAAAGCCAGCGACTACACCGATGAGATCCATATTGGCCCACCCGTAGGTCAATCCGAGCAAAGTGGTAAATTGGATGACATCGTGAACCTGTTCTCTGAACGATATGAAACACTTCGTAAGGTTCTTCGCCAAGAATGGGGCTTCAAGGAGTTAACCAGTATTTCTGAAGTTAGAAAAGACCGACAGGTTTTCAAGAATCGTAAGTTTAACTTGATCGGTATTGTTTCCGATATTCGACGCACTAAATCTGGTGGTCGCATGGTGCAGTTAGAAGATAAGACCGGAATTATGGGTGTCTTTATTGGTAAGGAAAATCCAGCCATTGACACTTTGTTGCCTGACGATGTTATCGGTGTTAAAGGCAATTTCCTCAAAGATTCTGATTTGTTCCTTGTTGACTATGTTCAGTTTCCCGAGTTCCTTGATACCCCTCGTAAAATGGGTTCAGAATATGATCCTGTTTCCGTGGCCTTCGCTTCTGATATCCACATCGGTTCCAAGTATTTCCTTGAAAAAGAGTGGGACAAGATGACTCAATGGCTTAACTCAGATCACCCTGTTGCTAACAATATCAAATACATGGTTTTCTCTGGTGATGTTTGCGATGGTATCGGTATCTACCCCGGACAAGAACATAACCTAACTGAAACTGACGTTTATCTTCAGTATGAAGAGTTTGCTCGCAAATTAGATTTGTTCCCAGATCACATTACACCCGTTATCCTCCCCGGCAATCACGATGCTGTCAGACCTGCCGAACCACAACCAGTTTTAGAATCAACTGTGCAAAAGAAGTTTAACTCTGCTATCCATACCGGCAATCCAGCCAGAATCAATCTTTCTGGAATTGATGTTTTGTCTTATCACGGCAAAGGTATTGATGACATGGTTCCCCGTATGGCTCACGTCACTTACGAAAAACCTGCCGAGGCTATGAAAGAAATGCTGAGGAAGCGACATCTGGCACCCATGTGGGGCGAAAGGAACGCTTTGTCTCCCGAGGAGACTGACCAGATGGTGATTTTGCAGAAGCCCGATATTTTCGTTACCGGGCACACTCACGCTCATCAAATGGAACAGTATCGAGGTTCACAATTGGTAGTGTCATCAACCTTCCAAGGTCAGTCCGATTTCATGCGTATGTTGGGATACAAGCCCAAGATGGGTTATCTAAGTGTTTACAATTTACAAAGTGGACAATCCTCAGTGGTTTCCTTTGTAGACCAGAACAACCCTTCTGCTGGATACACCAACTCTTAAAGCAAAAGTATATGAAGGTAACGTAGGTAAGGTATTATTATGTGGGAGGATTGGATGATATATTTGCTCGTCGTGCTGTTCTTCGCACAATTGTTAGGATACAGATCACATTTAATTTCCATTGATCAAAAAATGACTGCTGCTTTAGTGTTGCTAACCCGAAGGAAAGACATGATGATTATTCCAATTACTGAATTAGAAATAGATGAAATGGCTAACTCTGAAGCCATCAAGGAATGGGATGAGGGTTAATTATGCCTCAATCACCTTTTGATATTTGGGATGAAATGCCATTGTTTAAATTTAAGAGATATTTTAAGTCATTGTTTTTTATTACTGTTATTGTTTTGGGATTGTTTGGGATTATTGGAGGTTGATTTGGAATGCCATATATAGATAATGAACAAAGAGATAATATTGACCCCTTGATTGAACAACTAAGGGATGTTTTAAGTAACATGGGTGATCTAAACTATACCATTACTCGTCTTTGTGATGCTTACCTTACCACCGAGGAAGGTATTCGCTATTCTCGCCTTAATGATCTGATTGGAGCATTAGAGTGTGCTAAATTAGAATTGTATCGCCGGGTCGCCGCACCTTATGAAGATAAGAAGGCCCGAGAAAATGGTGATGCTTATGAGTCCGTAAATCAACTTCTGCCCCTTGAAACAGCATCTGAAAACGCATAATGGGGTCTTGAAGACACGGAGGTAGTAAAAATGGAAAAATGGGCAATAAAGGGTTATTTAAACGGCGAATGGATTCTTTGGAATTATTTCAACGGCACTTACGCAGATGCAAAATATAAGGCATCAGAACTTTTGCTAAGGCTGAAGTATTCTGGAGTTCTCATTGAAGAGAAGTAATTTTCCATCTGTTGATGGATTCAGGAAAGACCCTATGGGTTTGAAATGTAAATCCGGGCCAGAACATTTCCATCCATTCACCCTCTCCTCTATCATTTTTCTCAAAACCTTCTACCTCATTACTATCACTAACCTCGGTAGATAACGCAACTAATTCTTCAAAACCACCTCCGAAATAATCTACTGAAGATTCTTTTGGAGCCTGATTACCTAATTTTGTTAAGGGAATTCCACAGTAGGACAAAAACTGTTCTAAGTTAATTGCCAGATCCCGAGGGACGTTCATATCACTTTCCATCACATCTGCTCGCATTACGAATGGTTCTTCATTGGTTCGATAACACATAGCAATTAAAAGAGCAATTACTATGCGTGGTTTGATAGTTCTATCATTTCCCTTGCTATCCTTTCCTTTGAGTGGCCTGTTCCCTCGTTTTTTATTGTGGAATGTGCCTACACCACCAGAATACATTCTTGTAACGTGGTTGATTGCTTGCTCAACTTCCAGTGGAAATTCCTTAAAAAATTGAGCCCCCAAATGAATTAAAATCGGATTTATCCATGCACTATCATACGAAGTGCCCGATTGCATACTAATTATTTATTATTTCCACTACATATAGTTAACTACAAGTAGGTGGTGTGCACCATCAATTTCTGGGTAACATGAATGTCTTGGCTATACGTCCCGCAAGTGGAGGCTCCCTCTTGGGACTCGGAATGGCTTGTGGAGCCTCATTCCGTCCCGTCTGTGTCATCGAGGACCGGACTTATGCCGTGGCCACCCTCATCAAGAACATTGAAAGCGGACACTTACCTGAGTTTCCTATCTGGGATCAGGTTGAAACCTTCAACTGCATACCTTGGTGTGGCAAAGTGGATCTCCTCACTGGAGTCTTCCTCTCCGAAGGTCTTGAAGACACCACTATGTTGGAATCCGTCTGTCGAATCTTGGCAGGGGTCGAAGCACCCCGAGCCCTCTTCGAGACTCGTTCCGAGTTTATCAGATCTAAATCATTCCTTGGAGCAGTTAGCCGTTTTCAATCCTTGGGTTTCCAAGTGGAAGCAGAAGAGATCTCTGCAAGGCAACTCGGCTTTACGCATGGACGTAGACGACTCTTCTTATCACTCACCCGAGATAGCAGTGGGAAACCTGTGGCCAACCCCCGGACACCGAGATTGGAAGGGACCTTCTGGTCTGAAGAGAACTCTCAAGAAAATGCAGGAGGGCAAGTCACCGGACAGCCTTCCAACAGCCATCAGGATGTGGAGCGAATTATCAGAATCACCCAGCGATTTCCCTACCCTCCAGTCCCTCGGGATCACAAGGCTTGGTCCGAAATCTTGGAGTCTACCCCTCACCTCAGTCCCGCTCTCCCAGAGCAGGCTTCCGGCCAGTTTCGTGGAGTGGCTAATGGGTTTGCCAATCGGCTGGACCGCTTGTGGACTTTAGGAGATGATTCCGTGCCTGCTACTTGGTTTGCAGCATGGAAATTGTTTGCTTAAATCCGGTCACCCTTTTATCACCATTCTATTTATAGACATGTAATAACTTTTTACATCAACTAATTTGTAAAGTGCCTTGGGCCAAACATTTACAGCATTCAATAAAGCATTCCATTCGTTTTCAAGACTACCTTCAGGATAATTCATTATATCACCCCACCCATCTATATTGGTCACACGCAAAGAATTTTCTTCATCTATTGCCTTCATCCGAACCCCAATCAGATTATTTTCAAGAGTTTCAACTCTTATTTCGTGTATCTCAGGAGCAGCATCCAATAAAGGGATTATGCGATCCCAATTTCCAATACCAACTGCCATGTCCCAACCAGTTAAGACATGATAAGGAACAATCGCCGTAAGACGCTCTCGGATTTCGGATCTATCCGCAGCCGCATAAACTGTAAGTGCATCAACAAGGTGGTTAACCCACCCAATCAATTCCCCCGGACTTGACTTTGCTGCTGCCGCACTATCCGCTGAAGACACACCATATTCACCCCATGGGATCTCACCCATATAATCATTTTCATAAGTTGTCAAACAACTTAAAATAATTTTTAAAACCATATCGTCTCCCAAAACAGGATCATTTCGTAGTTCGTGCATCCACCCCAAAGGAATAACTACGGATATACTACCTCGATTCTCAGGCGATTGGCGTAAAAGTAAAACCCCCATACTTTCTTTTTACTCCGTCAACTATATAAAGATGGTGGTAAGTAAACCAAATTATGAGCGAACTTCATGTTGGATTAGTTGCTGGCCGCCACGAGATACCTGTTGACGGTTATGTTTGGCCCACCGCTATCGAAGATCCATTAGCATTTGATCAACTTTATTCAGAGGCCGCTGATTGGATTAACGGAGTTGTTGAATATGATTTGGATAACCAAGTTGCCAGCACTTTTTACCTTTACCTTACTGGGCTAACCAGTGCTACCCTTTCCTTTTTGAAAGCATGGGAGGATTGGGGTCATGAACTTTCTGACCAATTAGTTCTCATGCACTTTGACAGAAATACAGGTTCTTACGTTCCTCAATACTGGAAATGACCGAAGCCTTTATAAGGGTGTTACACAGAGGGACTACTATGACTATTCGTAGACTCGGTTATGCTTGTATCAATTCCACCCTCGGTGGCGAGAATGTTCCCAAGAAGCAACGTGTTTCTACCAATCGCACCTGTCGTTTGGCAACAGCCAAGGACAAGGGTATCTCACATATTGCTTCTTTAGTTTACGCCAACGTTACTGACCTACTTTCCATTCTTCAGTGGAACGAATCACAGGGCATTCGTTTGTTCCGTATGTCTTCCGAGATGATTCCGTTTCTCTCTCATCCCGAGTTCGCTTACAGTATTGACGACCTCGATGAGTATCACCCTGTTTCCGAGGCTCTCGCTGCTATCGGTAAGTTTGTGTCTGCCCACGACCATCGTCTTAGTTTCCACCCCGGACCTTTCAATGTTCTCGCTTCACCCCACGCCGACGTCGTTGTCAAGGCTATCCGTGAACTCAATGCTACTGCTGACCTTTGCGACCGCATGGGTCTTCCTGCTAACCACAACTGCAAGATCAACATTCATGTTGGCGGTGCTTACGGTGAGCCAGACCAAGCCCTCGCTCGTTTCTGTCGCAACGCTTATCGACTTTCTGCATCTGCTCTTTCTCGTTTGACTGTTGAGAATGACGACCGTGCCTCACTTTATTCTGTTGCCGACCTTTACGAGCACGTTTTCAAGAACACCAGCATTCCAATTGTTTTCGATTACCATCACCATCAGTTTTGCACTGGTGGTTTGTCCGAGCAACAAGCACTTGAGTTGGCTATCAGCACTTGGCCTGACGACATTGTGCCTACTGTCCATTATTCCGAGTCTCACGAGTTGCATGTCGGTAACGACAAGCCCACACCCAAGCACTCAGTTCTCATCAACGCCATTCCAGATACTTACGGCAATATTATCGATGTTATGGTCGAGGCCAAGGGCAAGGAACTTGCTATCCTGCCTTACATGGGTCTTGAATACAAGGAGTGATTAAAATGAAGGTTTGGGCAAAGTCATTTATCAGGCCAATATACGGCACTGTGGCATTTCAACCCTTTGCATTACTTTGGTGTTGGTTTACAGGAATGGACTATCTTACTTTAATGGGTCCACTAACCATTTACTCTATGTTTTGTTTTATTCCAATTTATCACTATTATGATCATTGGTGGGATATGCACCCCAACCTGATAGATGAATAGATAAAGATAAATAGTTAAACAGCGAACAGTTTTTGCTGATGGGCACCTTTACTATTAGCCGTTATTGTCCTTGTGGGGATGGAGAAGTCATAGGAGATCTCCGTGATGAGGACACCGAACCATTTATTGATTGCAACATTTGTAGGCCCAAATATCACTTCGTCCTTCAGATTAAATGGGATGGCTGGGAAGGAACTTACTGGCACGAATGGATTCTAAAAGAAAAGTAAACTATAAGTAGTAGTGGCGATAAACAAAAAGTATGGATTTCAACGCTAACTTTGATTCTAATCAACCCCGTGACAACTCAGGTCGCTGGGTGCCCCGTGATGAATCAATCACCATGGCCGAACTTGAGTCTATGGCCAACTTCATTCGAGATAATGAATCTACCTTCCCAAGTGCTGCTCAACTTTTGACAGAAATGGGTGGAGATACCCAAATTAACCGTGAAGACCTTTTCAACCACTTGAGTCAAGTTCAAGGTCATTTCTTCTCTGAAAAACAAATCGATAATCCCGAAGCATGGGCATACGTTCTCGATGAGGAAATGAATGATATGTTCCAAGACCCTGAATTGATGGATGTCTATCGAGAGGCACGTTATCGTGCTGCATCATCCACTCGTGAAGAAATTATGGAAAACCTTACCGATGCGGCTACCGAACTTTTCATGGCTTTGTCCCAAGAAAACGAGGATGAAGTCCAAACTGTAAAAGGACAAGTTAACTTCTGTGAATTGGTTTTGAAACTTCACGATATGCAAACTGAGTTTTCTGCCGAAGGAATCTCTTGGGATCCTACTGGACCTTGGACACCAAATTCTGCCTCTTGTAGTAACTGCAACGGTGGCGGAGGCGGCGGTGGAGGCGGCGGCGGCGGCGGTGGCGGCGGAGGCGGCGAAGAACAAAATGAAGAAAATGATCCCCAAGACCCAGATGACCTAAAGAAAACTAATCGATGGGTTAAGACATCTACTGGACAGATTCGCACAGGAGACAATGCACCCGACTTAGGTTGGAGACAAGTTTATCGAATCAGTATTGGAGGGTCCGTCTGTGAAGATACTTTAGAATCATTGGCTATTCTATTAAAGAGAAAAGGAGCAGCCGTTATTACGGGACTTACTGAATTGATTTACACTATGGCTGATGAAGGCGACAGTGGTCAGATTTTAGATGATCTCAAAAATGAACCTGCTTTTGAAGTCTATGAAGAAGGAGCAGTTATTAAAATCCTATATTCACCTGCCGATAGAGTTAATGAGGCTCGTAACTCCGATAACAAAGAAATGAACGCAGAAGTAGACGTTGTAATCGATGGTGATAAGAAACACTATGTTAGAATAATGGATGATCAATTAGTTTATCAATGTGGTAAGTGTCATACCGGCTACGAGGACGAAGAAGAAGCAACCGTTTGTTGCGACTCTTGTGATGAATGCGGATACCGTCACCATGTAGGAAATAAAAGAGCACAGAAGTGTTGTCCTTGCACCTGCGGCAATTGCCAATACGCATTTGGTGCCGAAGAAATCGACGATAATAGTTCAGGTAATTTCATTACTTGGGACCCACCCGGCCCATTCCAAGTTCCACAATGTAGTAATGATAACTGCGATAACCCATCACCTAAGCCTAACGAAGAATGTTCTGAATGTTCTGGAGAAAACGATGGCAAGGGTGAAGGAGAAAATGAATCCGGAGAGTCAGGAGAATCTGGCGAAAGCGGTGAAAGCGGAGAATCAGGTGAATCCGGCGAAAGCGGTGGTGACAACCCCGGCGAAAACGAGGGTAATGAGTCTGGTGATTCCGGTGAGTCCGGTCAAGGCGAATCTGGCGAAAGCGGAGAGTCAGGCGAAGGCGGAGAATCTGGAGAGTCTGGTGGCGGCGAAAGCGGAGAGTCAGGCGAAGGCGGTGAAGGAGGCGAACCCGGAGAATCTGGCGGAGGCGAAGGTCAAGGCGAAGGCGAAGGCGAAGGTGGAGAATCAGGAGAATCTGGAGAAGGTGGCGAAGGCCAAGGAGAAGGCGAAGGCCAAGGTTCTGGAGAGGGAGGAGAATCCGGCGAAGGTAGCGGTAGCGGAGAAGGTTCTGGAGAGGGCGAAGGTTCAGGCGAAGGCCAAGGACAAGGCGAAGGCTCTGGAGAAGGTAGCGGTAGCGGAGAATCAGGCCAAGGCGAAGGAGAAGGTTCAGGCGAAGGCGGCGAAGGTGGAGAATCTGGACCCGGTGGAGAGTCAGGAGAGTCAGGAGAATCTGGACCCGGCGGCGAAGGCGGTAAACCCGGACCCGGTGGAACTCAACCCGGACCCGGCCCCGGAGAACCCGGCGAAGGTGATGCTGATGGTGGATGGGATCCAACCGGACCCTTTAAACCCGGCGACTCCGATAAAGAAACCAAACCCGCAAAGGGTTTGGGACCTATCAGCCCACCAAGGCCAAAAGCAGTCGAAAACAAAAAATACGTTGCTGACCTTTGGGTCAGATCTACCACAGGTGAGGTTAAAAAGTCAACCAACTCTCCCGGTGCAGGATGGCGTATGGTTGAAACCATCACCATAAACGGCCGAGCAGTCAATGATATTATGAGTGATTTAGTTCGTGTTGTCGCTGGCGGAATGGCTACGGCTACTCAAATTATGGGTATGGGTGTTTCTCCAGAAACTATCCGAGATCTGAAGAATGCATCTAACCTCAATGTTATTGAGAGTGGAAGTATTATCACCATAACATATAAGTAGTTGTGAACTGCACTTTATTACATGCTCGAAAATTGTATGGTCTGTGGCCAACTAATCGATTCAGGAGAGGTTTCTCTTTATCTTCAGTTTCGTCGAGTTCATCAAAGGTGTTCTACGGAACGTTATTTACCACCAATCGCACCCGTGAAAGTTAAGATTGTCCGAAAAAAGAGAAAGACTATATAAGGGTGGTCTCTGTAATCGGTTAATATGAAGTTAGCCTACGCATTTGTGTTCCTATTGATTTCTTCAATGGCTGGTTGTTTGCAAGACGATATTGAACCCGTTATTCCCGAACCACAGATAGAAGCAGAATATGATGACTTTTTAAGTGCTTACCAATTTGAAAATGTCCTTCCAATGGGACATGGAAATAGCACTGAAATCTATTTTGATAATGGGACTGAAGTAAAACTTGTCCTTCACGCCAGATTCCATGAGCCTGTGGCTTGGGAACAAGGTTATGTGAATCTTTCTATCGTTGGCCCCGGACTAAATGTCACTATTCAACAATCAAACGATATTCTCAATTACACATGGGTAGTTAATTCTTCAGGCAATCACACCATTGAGATTCTTTCAGAGGGTTCTGATAACCAAGCAGACACCCTTCCCGGAGATGCTTACATCGCTGAGTTTAACACCACTATTTGGAGGGTTGTAGAATGACCGTCCCACTTCCACAAGAAGATGCTCATAAACATCGGTGGAGCAGACCTACAATTTCATTAGGTTTGAAAACCAGTTATTGTCTTGACCCACAATGTCAAGCCGTTAAGGAGTGGTTGGATTGAATAAACTAAAAGGACTTCGTTGTTATTTGGCTGGACCTATTGACCACGCTGCAGATGATGGCGTCGGTTGGAGAAATCGTGCTAAATTATGGCTGGAACAAAAGGGAGTTGTTGCTATGGATCCTTGTGATAAACCTACTGACCAAGCCGAGTATCGTGAAATTGGCGATGAAAAGAAATACCTTATGCGTTTAAAAGAAGAACGTAAGTTTGATGAACTAACCACTTACATGAAGGGTATTGCTCATATTGACTTGCGTATGCTGGACCGTAGCGATTTCGTTATTGTTTACATTGATATGGAAGCCAAACCTTTTGGAACTATTTGGGAATTGCAAAACGCCCTTCACCAAAAGAAACCTACTTTGGTCTTTGCTGCTAATGGTAAAGAGAATGTTTCTCTCTGGCTTTATGGAGTTATGAACCACAACTATATTTTCGACAACATGGGTGATTTGTTTTGTCATCTCAACGAAGTTGATCTGGGTCTTGAAGACGTGGACTTGACCCGTTGGGTGTTTTTCGATGAGTAATCCAAAAGAAGATCGTTTCTGGATTGATTTTAAATGCTCCCTTTGCGATAGCGGAGCCGACCGAGAAATCTTCCATCGTGATGCCAATAGACCTATTTGTAATGCTTGTTACGAAGCCTATAATTGGGAGTGTCCTGATTGTGGACGCACTTTCTTTAATGGTTTCAACCCCGGCATTTTGAAATCCCGCCATCACGGACCCAGACATTATATTGAACTTGATGAATTAGATCACAGGTTTCGCAGAAAAAGACGAGAATGTGAGGGTTGGAAATCTGAGGGTCGTCGGGCTGCCGACCGAAGGTATGGTTGGAATCACACTCAATATCCTAAAAGAGCCGGACCCATTATTCGAGACCCCAATAATTTAGATAAGTATCCAAAATATAAGTAACGCCAAACTATAAGTAGTCGTAGCATCAATGTTTTCTTATGAGTCACGTTTGGGGTCAGGTGCGAGCATCTAATCATACTCGACTGTTTAAGTCTCCTGTCTCAGAGGCTGCTGGTGAAGCCACCGAACAAGCCATAAAAAAGGTTATCAAGGAATCCAACGAAAAAATTGTCAAGGAAGTTACCGAGGAATTGGGCGAAAAGGTTACTAAAGAGGCACAAGAAGCCGCTATGCAAAAGGTTTTAAAAGAAATTGGTGGCGATGCCAGCCAAGACGCCATTGAACAAGCCTACAAAAAAGCCCTTAAAGAATCAGTAGAATCGGCAGCAGGTGCTTCTACCCAGAAACTCATTAAAAAGGAAACGCTTGAGAAAGTCGCTAAACAAGCCGGTGCAGGTGCTACTAAATTAGCATTGATGGGTGCTGGTGTTTGGATTCTCAATAACGCTACCATGGGATTAGTAGATAATGTTACTGGTGGCGGTAGTGCTTTAGACCCCGGTGCTTGTGGAGAAAAAATGGAAGCAGCATATCCCGACCTCTCTGGAGATGAACTCCAAGAAAAGATTGACGAATGTGTCGCAGAGGTTGGTAACCGTATTGCTCTTTTGGGAACTGCCGCTATTGGTGTAGCCGGACTTGTAGTCTGGAGTATCGTTAGCCGCATTCTTCCTTCAGGAGAGTGATATCGTGTCTTGGGCTACTCAGAAAGGACAAGTTGTTTCTCGAAAACTTGAAGGTCAGGGACTTACTGGTTGGGCTTTAGAAAAGTCTGGAAAGTTGGCCTGTAAAACAGATTTTGAATCTAAAGTTCGTCTGGTTACTCCCGCAGGTTCATCTCCAAGTTATAAAACAGGTTCCAATGATGGCGACAAGGTCGCTTTTTGGAGTGACGTTCCACCCGGCTCTAAAGTAGAGTGGGAAGTCATTACCTACGCTGATAAACAGAAGCGAGCCTCCGATAGAGTGCAATTGGAATTGACCTATCTTGATGTGGCCTACATCACCCGACTTGTTGACATTATTCTCACGGAACTTACGGATGAGCAAATGCAAGCCGTTGCTGCAGGAGACACCGATCTTATTGAAAACAAAGTCAAAGAAAAACTCAATGTTTCTGATGCTATCGTCACAGTCTGGTCTGATGTAGTTACTACGGATTCAGAAGGAAACGCCACAGGATCTATTGATTTCAGTCCCCGGTGGCCTGATTCAGAATACACATTAGTTGTTCATTACGGCTATGGAGGGATGGGAGAAAGATCCACCACAGAAAAAAGAAATAAATTTTTATTGGAAGAAGTGCTTCCGGCTGCTGTGGAAATCTCATTAGTTATTGCTGCTACGGTAGCCACGGGAGGTTTAGCAACTGCTTTTGCTATCGGAGCCACCGCTACTGCCGCAGTCGATCTCGGTATTCTATCCAAACAGTTTTTGATAGAGGGTTTTGGAGCCATTGATACCAACAAGTATGGATGTTCATTCCCGTTGATGGGTTTTAATCACGCTTACTCCTTTGATGTTGGTTTCGAAGAAGCCGTGAATTCCTCAGGTTCAGGTATGAACTCCATTCTCAATAACCCTCAAGTTTTGGAATCTTATAAAGTAAAAGCCCTCCAAAATTTTTGGCCTGCTGCTATTGGCGGTAGCCTCGTTGTAGGATTGATTTTGTGGACTATCCTCGGAGGCAAGTCAGATGAATAATCCATTTGATTGGGGGCTTCGTGTCACAAAAAATGCTGAAAAAGATGTTTTGGGTGCTAAACTAAAACAAGTTGGTAGTAAAGGCACAGGTAATACCAGTTCCTATACACTTTGTGATTCAAAACAGGAAGTCTGGATTTACACCGTAGATTATGATGAGGATAACAAGGTAACTGCAGGCACAGATAACATCGTAGTTTCTTTCGTCGGAACAGATACTTCAGGTCTTGGATGTATTGGAGAATGGCTAACTAATGCTGTTGAAACATCCGGTGCAGTCATATCAGGCGGAATAAAAATTGTTACAGATCCCAAAGATTGGTATTCCACAGTTACTACTGGTTTTGGAGGTGCTTTGGCACAGGAAGGTTCCGTCGTCGGACAAGGAAGTTTTATTGGTGACGCTGCCGTAGACTCTGGATTCGCACAAGGTTATGTTGATGCTGTCGATACAGTTACTGAAACCTTCTGTGGAAAATACAATCCCTTTTGTGCTGAGGAGTATCGTGCTGACCCCGATACCGGTGCCGAATGTATAGACGATGTTTGGGGGACTCTTTATCACAACTCAAATGGTAGTTCACACAAAATTCGAGTTACCATTACTTGTGACGGCCAACAAGTCTATCAAACCGATATGGCAGGAGGCACAGAAAAGAAACTTTCTGGAGATACTTTGCTTTTTGAACCCATTACTAAAATGTTTAAGATTACACGCCCCGGCACATGGAAAGTAACAGTTAAAACCTTGGCTTCTTCTTCTGATTGTGCTACTCCCAATTTAAATAAAACATGGACCCTTAACGTTCCCAAGCCAGATGGTTGGGATGAATTCTCCCGAGATATCGGAGAGGTGCCTTCTGAGGTTAGCGAATTGACCCAAGAAGTTCAAGCAGGTTTTGCCTCTGCAGGGATCCAAACCGACGTTGACCCTGTTAAAGTTCTAACAGGTATCGTCGTAGCAGGTGGTTTGCTCACATATCTATTTCTTAGTTGATAAGAACCTATAAGTAGGTGGAGCCCGCATAATAAGTTATGAACTGTCCACATTGTGATTGGGAATTACAATTCTTGGAAGAATGGGTGGACGCAGATGGCTTCCATGGACGCTTTACTTGTTCTTCTCCATCTAACCGTGAATGCGATATCAAAGTTACCACTGGTTTGTGGTTAGCATATGACAAAAAATTGATTCCACAAAAACTCATTTCTGAAACTGAGCAGATTCTTCAAAGCATGGGAATGTTGGCTACACCACCCTGAGGTTTTATTTTGACTGAGAAAATGGTTATCGTTGACGGTGGGTTCTTTGTTTCCCGATTGGCTAAACATTGGGCACCCAAGGGAAGATTTACTCGTTGGATGCAACGGGTTGAGCGAGGCAAAATGACTTATGCACACTTTCTTAACAAAGTTCGACGCACCTTTTTCCAAGATCTCAATTACTTGCAAATGAGAATCCGTGATGCAGGATACGGAAAAGTTCCCGTTCATATTTGCTGGGACGGCACTAACGGACGTAATCATCGAGGTTCTATTTACCCCGCTTACAAGGCTAACCGAGTTCCTGCTTCCCGTGCCGAAGGATATGATGCTTCTACTTACGCTAACCGAGACATAAGAGATGATTTTAATAATCTTGGATTGGACGCTATGAAATTGCGTTCTGGTTTTACAGGACACTACCAAGAAAAATTAGAGGCCGATGATTTAATCGCTGATATGGTGGTTGCTAACGTTGATAAAGATATTTTGTTGCTAACTCAAGATTCTGACCTTCACCAATTACTTCGTATTAAAAAAGATCTTATTTTTCACAACTTTGTAGATATCCTTGAACCCAAAGTCACCTTCCCAATGGATGCTTACGCAGACTGGAAAGCCATCGCAGGAGATTCCTCTGATAATATCCCCGGCATCCCCTCCGTAGGACCTAAAAAGGCTGCCGACTTAATTCTCAAACACGGAGACATTGAATCAGTTCCCGATGAAAACTTTAAGTCCTATACTTTCTTTGTGGGTTATCAGCAACACGCTGCTGACTTATTGACCAATTTCCGAACTGAAAATGATCGGTCTTTAGGTTGGGCTACTCGAAAATACGGCAAAGCATGGCAAAATCTGGAAGAAGGAAAAACCGTTGTTCTAAATCATGACCAATGGACTAAGTTAACTTCTGCTGATGCTGTCGATGAAACATGGTTCCGTTGCGATGACTTTACTGATACCATTTTAGGATACCGTCAAATTATTACTTTGCCTTCCACACTTTATCGCCGTGATAGCAACATAGATAAAGGTGCTACCCCTGAGGAAGAACTATGAATGAAATTAGGATCGATTTGAAAACCCTTCAAACTTATATTGAAGAAACATCAGCAACTTCTGACTATTATCACAAAGGTATTCATTATCTGCTTATTAGTTTGCTTCAATCCGGTGCTGTTTGGAGAGACCCTGCTCAAATCGTGCTAACCATCGAAGATATGGAGTCTGAATTAAACCCAGACCTCGCCAAAAAATTGGATGATATTGCACGGAGGCGACACAATTGAGTTGCCCCGTTTGTTCTTGTCGTAATTTTAAAAAGCCCATGGAAAAATCCAAAGGCTATTGGATTTGTGGGTGCGGCTACGCTGTGGCTATCTCATCCGAAGAGTGATTCCAAACCATCCCACTCCTCGTTCATTTCGATGTCAATGGCAGCCAACGAAGGATTTTCACTGATTAGGAAGTTAGCGATGTCTTGTCTGTTAATGCTGGCACGAAAAGCACCAGTTAGATAAGTTTTATTTTCAATACTGTTGAGAATGTTTTCCATGACCCCCATATGTAGCAACGAATTTAATTGAGCCACCTGTTTATCAGTAGCCTCAGGCACGTTAACAAAAGTAAATGGCCCTTCCCTTGATGAGGTGTGTGGAGTAAACCAATCAAAGATACTGTTATTTCCAAAAAGTGTTCCCAAACCCCGGAAATTATCATCACCCTCAAAGGTCACTACGCCCGTATCAAAATAATATGAAAAAACAGGCTCTGTTTCCAAAGACCTCATCCACTTAGGAAATAAAAATATCCTATTATCTTCTGATTCGTCAAACTTAACTTCCAGACCGCCAATTTTCAACCAAATAATAACAGCAGCATTAACTGAACGTTCCACAATTCCCGCAATTTCTCTGGGATTTAGGTCCATAACATCAGACCATTTTCGATCATCGGCTAAAGTATGTGCTAATTGTTCACTCATACCCCGATCCATGAGTTTCTTTTTTGTGGCTGACTTTACTACCATCACATCACCTTTTTATTGATAGCACTGTGAAAAAGGGTATAGGGAATGTAAGGCTCCCATGACCAGTCAAATCCTTCTTCAAACCATTCTGCTGGTGCTTCATTTTCCATATAATTTCTCAGATTTCCAAAATAGTCTTCGGGAGCCAAAGAATATGGAGTTCTGAACCCATCCAACCCCTCCGCTGTGTTGAGGTAGTTCGGACTTAAGGGATCATGAAACGGCTCGACCCATTCTTGATACCATGACCACTCATCAGGATCGGCAAAATAATTTAAATCACCATTATAGGCTCGATGTAATCGTTCTAAAAACCCTGCAAATGAGGCTCTAACAGGTCCATCCCAAATCATATTTTCATCATTAGCAGAAGGATCTCCGAAAGCACCTTGAATCCACCAATCACGAGCCGACATATCATTAGTCCAACGCAAATCACTCCCGTTCTTAAAACGATTATGAATAATTTCCCAAATATGTGGCCTAAACATAGAACGACCACCCACCTACCACTTGCTTGTTAATGGCGTGAAAACCATCTCCTCCCCAACGATTCCATACCGAGTTTAAAAACTTTTCAGTCACAGCGTCCGTAAAATCCTTTGTTAAAGGATACAAATCATATCTTAGTCCATCATATCCTCTTGTTAATGGCGGGCCATCCCACGCATCAGTATTGATTATCAAAACAATAAACCAGTCATCAGGCTTGTCCAATTCTCTCTCTTTTTTTGTCAAGTTTTTAGCCCTCCGTCGGTGTTCAGCATAATACTCCTTCGTTGGGATAACTATTATCTTACCGAATTCATCACCACGACGAGACGGAGCAGTGGCCCTTAACATAAACATTCCGTGTATATCAACCAAACGGGCAATATATTCATCATAGTTGGAATGTTGCAAACTTAATTTTGTGGGTTCTTTACCGAGGACATTGGCTTCGGCTAATTCCCACATTAGCGACATTACACCGGGCTGTGATATCGGACTAAAGTCGTATTCGTGAGCCCCAGAATATTTCTGTCCATCAAAGGTTTCATCATCCATCAGACTATTAACCCACTTTGCCGAAGGATGATAACCTTGAAATTCCTGACTGCCAGACATCATTCCACCCTCTTTTTGTTAATTGCTTGCCACCAATTCATACCATCATTCAGACTAAATACATGCATGTATATCTTGTGCTCCATCGCCTCAACACCGCCATATTTTAGAACAGATTCCCGGGCCACAAAAGACGCAATATCTACCCAATTTAATGGAACATAACGATCTGGAGGTATTAGGCCCCAGATTTTTGAACGTTGAGATAAAAGTGAGGTCAGGTTATCCGAAATGTTGGAAATCCAATTGCTATCGCTGATATCTACGGGTTGCCTTTGCCAACCCCTTTTAGTAGAATTCGTATCTCGCCATACCGCACCATCAGAATACCATATGTTGCTGATTGAAAACACTTGATTAACTATTCCATAGGTAACAGTATGTTGCTCAAACATTTGGCCTCCCCTAACCATTACCTCAAATACTATGGGAGCCTCATCAACATAAGGAGGAACAGAATCCGAAAAGCAAATCAATAATGGTTCATGATCCTGATAAGGTAACGCTATTTCCCTTTCATCCAACCAGATCGGTAACATTGAAGTTATGTTAATTTTATATCCCAATTTTTGTTGTTCAGTCTGATTTTTCCCAGTGTTCCGAATCAGTCGGGTAAACTCCTTAGGATTACCCAAAATTTCCTTCCACATAGTTATAATTTGCACTTCCAACTATATAATAGTAACTGCTGCTCGATGATAACTACATATAGGTTGTAGCAAACATATATTTCATGGACGAAGCACCGCCTAAGAAAACTATTTCCGTTAGCGTTGATTCTAAAGAACACGCTCGAACCAAAGACCTTTGTGAGATGCTGCTTAACGCCGACATCGAAAACTTATCTGAAGGCGACATCAAAGTTTATGATTATGATAACCCCGAAGATTGTTCCCTTTTTGAAAGAAAAACATGGGGTGATGCTTACTCATCTTGGCAATCCAAGCGAATGCAAGAGCAAATTAGTCGTTTAGTTGCGGCTGCTCCACGAACCTTTCTTATCGTTGAAGGCACACCCCGTGACATTTTTACTGCTAACCAAAATCAAGTTCGTTCTTTACAACAGTTTTTTAATCGAGTTTCTTCCGAAGTTCTTCCTGTTGTTTACACCGAGTCTTTGGACGAAACCATTCGTTACATTAGATCCCATTCTCTTCGTATGCAAGAAGGAGAGTTATATCAATTGATTAGACCCGTTACCGTAGTGACTTCCACTTCTAACAAACACCATGCTGTTTTAGAACAGATTCCTCGTGTTGGTAAGAAATTGGCTAAAAAGATTTACGAAACCTATGGCTCTTTGGGTGATTTTGTGGTTAACTTCGCTACCACCTCCGAAGAAGTCGGAGTCAAACCCGGTTCAGTAACCTACGCCAAAATTACTGATTTCTTGTCTCAAGGCTGGAATCCCAAAGTAGATCGTGAAGTCATCTTTAAAGCCGAACCCACCAACCCCGGAGGTCTTGAAGACATTAGTTTTGAAGGAGATGTAGAAAACACTCATCAAAAAAGGTTGTTTTAACGTGGTTACCTATCAGAATGGACGAGAAATCCCCCTCTGTGATACTTGCGGCCTGTGGGCTAAAGATGCTGTTAGTGAACTAATGAAGGCACTAATGGAGGGAGAAACCTTAACTACCGCACAACTCATGGCTTTGCAAAGAGACGGCAGACCTGATGAAGTTTGTGGATGCGAAGACACCATCCCCTCCCGCACCCACCCCTATGCTGTCAACTGGTGTTGCTACGAACCCCGTTGGATTCAGCAATCTTTATAAGGGTTCCAACAATAATTAGTTATCATGCCAACTATCCACCACATGGGCAAAAACTTCAAAACCAAACACTATGCCCATATTACTACTGAAGAGTGTGAGCAGATTCGAAACTCTTTTTGGAACAAACCTGATTTGAATGAAGTTCAAACCCAAATCAAAAAGATGTATGCTGGTGGTTCCCGCATGAATCACATTTACGGTTACTATTTTTATCACCTTATGGCTGATTGCCGTCTCAAAGGACACAAGTGGACTATCAAGGAGTTTATGCAAAGTGACTATCTAATTCGTTTCGCTATCGGTAAAGCCAATGCCTTTCCAAAAATCTATGCTTTCGACCATGCCAAAAATCTCAAAACCTTGTTTCGTTTGAGTCCCTCAGGAACTGCCGCTAAGTTGTCTAACTTTCCCTACAAGCCTGTGCAAGAAATCCTCCAAAATTATAATGTTAACAACAACTATTATGATTTCAGTTGCGGTTGGGGTGTTCGCCTCATGGCTGCTCTTTGTCAAGACGTTAACTATTTCGGCACCGATCCCAATGCTGCTCTGTGCAATAACCTCAACGATTTAGTTAGCGAGTTTAAAACTCAAACTGCTACCACTTCCCAAGTAGATATCCGTTGTCAAGGTAGCGAAATCTTTGTTCCCGAGTGGGAAAACACTATGGGATTAGCATTTAGTTCCCCACCTTATTTTGATTTGGAAGTTTATTCTGAGTCCGATACCGCAGGTCAAAGCACTAACCTCGGTTCTTATGATTCATGGTTGAAAAACTATCTCGAACCCACCATTGATAACATCCATCGTTATTTGATTGATGAAGGATGCTTTCTCTTCAATATCAAAAATATCAAAAACCACGATCTTTATGATGATAGCAAGGCTTTAATTGAATCCAAGGGCTTTGTGCTGGAAAAGGAATTAGATCTCAAAAATACTAATCGTATCATCCTGCAACAAAACGACAAAGATAACAATGAACGCATTATGGTTTTCCGAAAGAAGTGATTTAAATGCCCGCAGCACAACAAGGAAAATCGGACTACCCTGAAGCAGAAAAGGCAGGACTTATAACAGTAATTCCGAAGGAACTGCGAGTTAGGGCCACAGAAAAACATATTTGTCAACATTGTAATAAATTGCTCGGCATCAACAATACCAAATATCAACTTTGCAACACTTGTTGCCCCAAACTAAGGAATTATGGTGTGTCTTGCAGTATTGAAGGCTGTTCAACCGTTTGTGATGGGAAAAATGCTGTGTTTTACTATAAAGGAAAACTTGTTTGTTATTCCTGCAAAGCAATTTTGAGAAATTATTCTCTTTCATTTTCTGATTATCAACGGCTGAGGAACATAACTAATTGTCAGATTTGCAACATCGAATTGAATCATCAACACAGTAGAGGCAACAGGAAAGGTGCTTGTCTGGATCATGATCATACTTGTTGCCCCACCGGAGGAAAATCTTGTGGAAAGTGTGTTAGAGGAGTTATTTGTCAACAATGTAATACTGCCGAAGGATATATCAAAGCATCTGGATTGGATGTTTTGGATTGGGCACATAAGTTAATCGATTATTTGGAACAATAACTTTATAAGGGTCATTGAATAATTTAATTTTATGTTCGCCCCACCACAAGTTGACACAGCACTACAATCCCAAAGATTGATTGATTATTTGTCAGAAACATTCAAAGGAGATTTGTTCATATCAATAATGGAGTTTATTCACAATGCTATTGCATATTCTGATTTTGGAACTCTCGACATTACTTTGCAAAAATCTACTGATGGAAAGCATATTGAAGTTATCAGTTTTACTGAAAAAGACTCCACTGGTTTTTCAGACCCATACCTAATTTCATTACTTACTGCTGCTGAAAACTCTGAGGGTAGAGAGCATAACTTTGATTTCGGATTCCGAGGAGCCGTTAATAATCTGGCTAAAGAGTTTTCTACTCAAGGAGGAGATGGAGAAATCTCATGGCAATACAGTGACCTTGAATCATGGAAGACCAACAAGCCTGTTGAAGGCGACCCCGGATATCAAGGTTTTGAGTTTTCAATCACCCTTAAAGACCCACTACCCATTAAAGTAGATGGGCGAACTCGAAAGAAAGGAAAAGACCTTAATGGCCTTATTCAATGTCTTAAACAGGGTTTTCATTATCACCTCAAAGACAATACTGCCTGCCAAGTTTATGTTGCTATTACTGATAGTGATGGAATCGAACAGAGCAAAGAACCCCTGCGGGTTTCTGATTGGGAAGACCAAAGAAAAGAAGAACTCAGGATTGTAAAATCCGATATTCCACCCCACCTACAATATCTTTTGGAAGATCACCTAACCGTTGATTGTATTAAACTCAACAAAGAGTATCCTACTGATTCTGCCTTGTATTCATTCTCTAATGGATTGCAAGTTGTCTATGTTACTGCAAAAGGACAAGTCATTGTTAATGCTGAAGACGCAAGAAGTATGTTTGACCCAGAGTATCAACGAATAGATAATAATGCTATTTTGGTAGTAATTAAAGAAAAATCTGATTCTAAGCCAGTTCTTCCAGTGTTAGCCACAAAAGGAAGAGGTTTTAATCTTGCTAATCCCACTGCATTAGTTAACGATGCTGAAGATTTGTTCAAAGAAGTTTGGAAATTACATCTTAAAAAGTGGGTCAACAAAACCTCCCAAAAAAACCAAATCGAAAAGAACTTTATGCAACCTGCTGTTGATGCTGCCTTAGCAGGTTCTTACTTTCTGCAAGATATTGAAAGAAAATCCCGTGAAGTTACTTTGGCAGGTAGCAAAAAAGCCATCGACCATTGTGTTAATCACAAAGATGGATCCATTACCCTTATCGAAGATGGAATCAAACTATCTGATAAAATTGACCAATTTGCTCAGTATGCTACTCTTGCTAAATCCGATGGAAAAACTATCAATAAATTTATTTTTGTGGTTTTGGATAATCAACTCCAACCTTGGCAACAAACCTATCTTGATGAAATTTCAAATATGACTGCAGTTCCATATGAAGTCATGAACATGAATGCATCTCCCTTTTCTTACGATGCTGCTGCCCCTCGGCCAGATGGTAAAAATAAATGGCTTTTCACCCCTGTCTGAGAAGAAACTTACAAATAGTTGAAACCCTCATTGATTCTTATGAAGGCGAATGACTACGAGCCATTGGTTTCCGAAGATGAGGACGGACCCTTTGCAGTTGGTTGGATTGACTTTTATACAGGAAGCCTGATGTTTCAGGAAGAACTGGACAAGGCAACCGAGTATACGACCACTGATAATCAATCTTACTACTCAGTCAAATCAAAGATACCCTCAAAAGACGAGTTAACCATTACTGATTTTGGTGATTCCGACGATGGAGGAGGCAACCGAGTTCTGGTAGGTTACGTTAGAGTTTCCAATTCAGATGACCGCCTCAAGTTATCTGTTAACGTAGATGCAATCGAGGCAATACGGATGGCACAAAGGCATAAGGGAATCAAGAATCCTGATCAGGTATGGTTATCTTTGAATAGAAAGAGTTTATGGAGAGTTATCCGAGGTGAAAGATCCGTTACTACTCTCGTATCTGCCGTGCCACCCTCATTTCCCCATTATATTTCCATCAATAGAAAATCCCTCTGACCGAAAAGCATAAGAAGGTGATGGCCACCATACTGACCCATGAGTATGGAAGCAACTCTCCGAGTTCCACTTGCTAAGACTATCCTTCGGGGTCTTGAAGCCATCGCTGAAGAAGGTATTTTGTCTTTTGATAAAGACGGTATGAATATCATTTTAGTTGACGGCAATCGCTATAAGATGCTTCGCACTTTAGTTCCTGCCGATGCTTTCCAGAACTATCGCTTCGGTTTTTCTGAAGCCCAGCGTATCGGTGTTATCTTTTCACGCATGGGATCCATCGTTAAAACTTTAACTGCTAAAGATGAACTCACTTTGTCTTTAGACCAGCCCGGAGATAACGTTCGTTTCCGACTTCTTGCTAACGGTATTTCCCAAACTGTCAAACTGCTTCGTTTGGATCTTATGAATGATGTCCAGAACTGGCCACAGATGGATTTTGACTATCAGGCTACTATCCCCGGCAAAAACCTCAAAGATTTCCTTAAAACCACTGCTAAGACTGTTTCTTTTACTGTTTCCACCGAGGCTAACGACTTAGTTTTCCGTTCTAACTCACAGGACGAACCTGTGGTTTGGAAACACCCTCTTGTTGATTTCACCGGCAAGATTGAACCCACTCTCTTCACTACTGAAGAGGTTTCTTCTGCTTTAACCGCAGTTTCCCGTTCCGATTTAGCCGTCAGAGGTTCTAACAGTTCCCCTGTTGAGTTCGATTGGATTGTTGAAGACTGCCGATTCACCGCATTGGTAGCCAACCGGAAGTGACATTATGACAAAAAAGATTATCCGAAAAAAGAAGAGCAAACCGACATCCTATCAGGCCGCTAAATCCTTGGTAGCCGTCGACGAAGTAGTAACTGCCCAAAATCTGGTCGATAGGCTTATTGACAAAGGGCGGAGAGAAATCCCTACCAAGAGGAGCCTCTCGGCTCAGATGAAGATGGATCGGGACTTTCTGGCCGTTCCTGTTGCTACCAGTCGCTCTCCGGCTGCTTACAAGAGAATCGCTTGATTGCTCACCTGAAACCACAAAAGATATAAATGAGTGACGGCACTATGGTATCACCATGATTGAAAGAATCTCTTGCGTTTATTGTCAGAAGTTAGTTTGGGCTGATGAAGCCACCCAAACCCAATTAGGAATCTCTTGCACACGTTGTGCATTTCCAGAAATAGTTTCTCAATACAAGGTGTCTCCATGACACTTTGGTTAACCTATGGAATCGTTTTTCTGGCCTTTAATTTCGTGTTAGGCATAGTTGAGCGTCTTTGGCTTCGCCCTGCTTTTCACCCCGGCGAAAAAACAAGGGATTGAAGACATATAGTTAACAACCACAAACAACCACAAACAAACTCTCTCAATTTGCAAGGGGTTTAGAAACCCGAGCCGATAACTATAAGTAGGAGCGGGGTAGCACCAATGTTTATGTCTGCTCCGTTTGCTTTAACACCCACCTTTCTCGACAAATATTCTCGCCGGAAGGCTCCCTTCGGTTTCAACGGCTTGGGTGAATTAGTTTACATGAGAACTTACTCTCGACTCAAAGATAACGGCAAGAATGAGAAGTGGCACGAAACTGTGCAACGAGTTGTTGAAGGAACTTATCGTATGCAACAACGACATATCGAAGCCCAAGGTTTGGGCTGGAATGCTTGGAAGGCACAGCACTCTGCACAAGAGATGTTTGACCGCATTTGGAACATGAAGTTCTTACCACCCGGTCGTGGACTTTGGGCCATGGGAACAGCCATCACAGAAGAAAAAGAACTCTTTGCTGCTTTGAATAACTGTGCTTTCGTTTCCACCAAAAATCTTAAAGAAGATCTTTCTAAGCCTTTTACCTTCCTTATGGATGCTTCCATGTTGGGAGTAGGTGTCGGATTCGATGTCAAAGGTGCTGGTAGCCTGATTGTTAAAGGACCTGCCGAAAACCGACGCTCTGAAAACTTTAGCATTCCTGATACTCGTGAAGGTTGGGCTGATTCTCTTCGACTTCTTTTAGAATCCCATTTCCTCGGCACCGCCCCCGTAGTCTTTGATTATTCTCAAATCCGTGGTGCTGGTGAACCCATCAAGGGTTTCGGAGGCACTTCCTCTGGACCACAACCCTTGGTTGATTTGCACGATAAAGTAGATGCTATCCTTGTTAAAAACCAAGGTAGCCCCATTACCATTACCACTATTACTGATATCATGAATCTTATTGGTGTCTGTGTAGTAGCAGGAAACGTCCGTCGAACTGCTGAAATTGTTTTCGGTCCAGCAGACTCTGATGAATACGTCGATCTCAAGAACTACGAGGTTAACCCACACCGAGCCGAATACGGTTGGACTTCCAACAACTCTGTCTTTGCCGAACTTGGTATGGATTACGGACCCACCGCTGAGCGTGTGCGAATCAACGGTGAACCCGGCTACGCTTGGTTGGAAAATATGAGAAACTATGGTCGTATGGCTGATGCACCTGATTACAAAGATCACCGTGCTGTTGGCGGCAACCCTTGTTTAGAACAAACTTTGGAATCTTATGAATTGTGTTGTCTGGTTGAAACCTTCCCTGCTAACCACGATTCTATGGAAGATTATTTGAAAACTTTGAAATACGCTTATCTTTACGCTAAGACCGTTACTTTGGGTAAAACCCATTGGCCTGAAACCAACCGAGTTATGCTCAGAAACCGCCGTATTGGATGCTCTATGAGTGGTATTGCTCAGTTCGTCACCCAAAATGGACTCGACGAGATGCGTCGTTGGATGGATTCTGGTTATCAAGAAATCCAGCGTTTGGATGAGGAATACTCTGATTGGATGGCTATCCCTCGTTCTATTAAGACTACTTCTATCAAGCCTTCTGGAACTGTCAGCCTATTGGCTGGTGCCACCCCCGGAATCCACTATCCTGAATCTCAGTTTTATTACCGTCGTGTTCGATTGGGTATCACTTCTAACTTGGTCGGACCCTTGGAAAAGGCTGGTTATCACCTTGAACCCTGTGTTGGTGCTGAAGAAACCACTTTGGTAGTTACCATCCCTGTTTCTCTTGGAGACAGTATGCGAACTATTGCTGATGTTCCAATGTGGGAACAACTTAGTATGGCTGCTGTGGCTCAACGCTGGTGGGCAGATAACCAAGTTTCCTGCACTGTTTCTTTTGATCCAGAAACTGAGGGTAGCCAAATCCCTCACGCATTGGATTTCTTCCAATACCACCTCAAGGGAATCTCATTCCTACCTCGTTTGGATTACGGTGCTTACCCACAGATGCCTTATGAAGCCATTACTGCTGAAACCTACCATGATGAAGTTTCTAAATTAGGACGACTTTCTTTTGCTCGCATGAGCGGTGAAGATTCCGTAGCCGAACGCTTCTGTGATACTGACGTGTGTGCCATTGATTTCGTGGCTTCCCCTTTGGAAGACGATGATGTGGAAACCATGGCTTCTTGAGCATTGTTTTAGGTATTCGATACCTATAAGTAGTAGCAACCACCACTTACCTTATGGGTCGCAGAAAATCCTCCGTTATTACAGATATTGCTTTTGAAGTTCTTCAATCAGGTCCAAAAACCTCGCACGACATTTACGATGCTATCCGAGCCACAGGTTATCACTACCTACCCACGGTTAGAGAAGTCACCTTTGCTCTTAAAGCCGACCGTCGTTTTCGTCAAGTTGACAAGGTAGTTGTGGGAACAGCCCTTCGTTCAAGATCCCACTCAGTTGCTCTTTGGGGTCTTAACAACCGTTAATAACCTATAACAACCACAACTGACAAGCCACATACCCTCGCAAACTATAAATAGTGGTGCGGTGCAAAACACACCATGGTGACGTTCGAATTGGCACTGCAACAAGTTAATCACCGAGCAGTGGTAGCCAATATCCACCTCAATTTGGTAAAACACCGTTTAGAACACCTTAATAATTGTGCTCAAATTCTAAGTTCCAAAGCACTACGACTTCTTAATCGGGAGTGATAAAGTTGCCAGAAGAAGATAAGAAAGTATTGGAAAATTTTGTTTCTGAGTTCTCAGTCATGATGGAATCCTTCATGTCAGACCACCAAGATTATCAATTGGCTTTTCTTGACCTCCAACGTTCCGTAGAAGATCTTCAAGATGATACCAAAGGATTGTTGAAAACTGTTCGGGATGGAAACGGTCAGCCCCCTTTGACTACTCGCCTCGCCGTAATGGAGGAAAAACAAAATGAGATTGATCGTAAGATTAGTCGTTGGTGGGCTTTGTTGTTAGCAGCCGTCCCCGGACTTTTAGCATTCCTTCAAAATGCGATGTGAGAATTATGCTTTATCGGTTTAAAGTAGGAAAAAAGAGTTATCTTTTTGTTCCCTTTGCCCAGAATATCTGGGACGAAAGCAAACTATCAATACCATACCCAGTAGATCAGGAAGATCAGAAGCCTAATTACCGAGGTTTGGATGCTATTAAGTTTATCAAAAAGTTGTCAAAGGTTGACAGTATTGAAAAAGTAAATTTTGATCGCAGTTTCAATGCCAAATACAAAGAACTTTATCGCCAATTGTTAAAACCATGGATGAATTACTCGGCTGCCATTAACGCTAACCGTAAACATATTTTGGCTGGTTATACTCATACGCCAATCAAGTTAACGCCACTTTACATCATTATAGATAACGGCATTAGTAGTATCCAATCCTACGATTACTTTTGGGACGATGATCCTAAGTTTCAATCTGTGTTTCGTGATGACATGGGAGGTAACCATCAATGGTTATTCTTCTGGGTTAACACAGGAGGGCGTAGCGGTATGGCCGCTATCAGCGAACACAGACTTCCGCCCTTGCTGGCCCAACTAATTCCTAAATGGTATTCTTCGTCCGACCAAGATAGTGAATTAACGGCTCTTGTCACTGAATACCCCAAGGGTTCAATCCCGGAATTCGATAAACAAGAACAGTTTCTTCTTGAAAAAGTTAGCGATTTTGTAGATCAAGGTATGGACCAACAAGAGGCTTTTGAAAAAACGATGCGACAGTATTACTACAAAATTAAAGCCCAAGATCCTGAAGTTTATTATCCCGAATATGCCAAGATGGGTTTCCCACATCCTCGCCCAGACTACCGTGACGAAAGGTATAAGTAGTCGTGTCGACAAGATTCTATTATGCCCTATGCTGACCCTGAGAAAAAGCGAGCCTACATGGCTCGTTACAATTCAGAGTATTATGAGCGTAAGTCAGAAACAATCAAACCCAATGTTGCTACCAATAAAACTCGACTCCGTGCCGAGAAAAAACAATGGGCTTTAGATTCCACCCGTGGCTGTTGTTATTATTGTTCTCGTGAGAATCCTGAGTATTTGCTGGTGCGTTCCTACAATCGAGTTTTGTTACCTACCCCGGTTACTGACCAATCATGGGAAACCTTGAAAACCCATTTAGATCAAGTTGAAGTTATCTGCACTGTTTGTGACCGAGACCGTCGTCGAAGACCCATTTCTGCCTAAGTATAAATAGTCGTAGCGGTAATCGTATTGTATGAGAACCAACTTCAATGCCGATAATTCAAACACAATTCCTATGGAAGCCCAGAAAGAATTAGAAATTGTAATGGTTGATAATGGTGCTTCTACCCCTTATACAGATGTTATTGTTGATTGCTCAGGATCTATGGGTGCCAAGATGGGTAATTCTGGAACTCGAATTGCTTTCACCATGAATCTTCTTAAAACTTTGCAGGAACAAGGCCATGTAAATGGAGATACTCTGATTCATGGATTTTGTCATTTTTATCGAGGTTGTGTCCCAATGAAACTCCTCAGACCGGGTTCCAAGATGTTTGAAGTTGGTGGAGGAACAACTCCCGGAGCCGCTTTAAAGCATGTTTCTGATGTTAGTAGCACTTTAGCCATTATGGATATGTTTGAGGACTCCGATCTAAAATCCAGTATTACTACACCGTATGATTGTATCTTCTACGGGGCAACTGTATAACCGAAGTCTTTATATAGGAGACCGTAGTAGTTATCTATATGGTCAACATTATTCGTTCCCCTCAGACTTTTTACCGCCGAACTGCTTCTAAAAATCTGGTCCAATGGACTATCTGGTTAGAAGAAGATAATGGAGTCTATACTGTTAAGACCTCTCACGGTCAAAAAGGAGGCACTATTACCGAAGACGCAGGTGTTATCATCACTGCTGGTAAATCCAGTCGCACTCCTGAAGAACAAGCCCTCTTGGAATACGACTCTAAGGTTAATACCAAGCGAGACGCAGGTTATACTTTCAACACCGACGGTATTTCCACTACTCTCCGCCCCGTGCCTATGTTGGCTCAAAATTATGAGAAACACGGACATAAAATTGTTTTCCCTGCTTTGGCCCAACCCAAGTTAGACGGAGTTCGCTGTATTGCTATCACTGAATCCGACGGTTCCATTACTTTACTTACTCGAAAAGGCAAGGAGTTCCAACTTCTTGACCAAATCCGCAACGCTATTGTTGCCCAAAATCTTCCACCCAATGTTATCCTCGACGGTGAACTCTTTTCTGATGAACTTGACTTCCAGCGAGTTGTAGGATTGGTTCGCAAGAAAACTTATAAAAACCAACAAGACATTGATGACATGGCTAAAGTCAAACTCAATATTTTCGATATCATTGATACCCAGAGACCAGATCTTTCTTTCTTGGCTCGTTGGAAGTTAGCCCAAAGCATTGTTTCCAAAGATCAATCTGGAACCTTGAGTTTGGTTCCCATTTACAAAGTTACCAACCAACAAGACATTGAATCCTTGCTATCTAAGTTCCTCGCTGATGGTGATGAAGGAGTTATGATTCGTAATGCTACCAGCCCATACCAAGTTGGTAAGCGTTCCTATCACCTCCAAAAGTTCAAAAAGTTCTTTGATGATGAGTTCACTATCATTGGAGCCCAAGAGGGCAAGGGCAACGATATTGGCACTGTGGTTTGGGTTTGTGAAACCGCTCAAGGACTATCTTTCTCATGCCGACCTAAAGGAACTCGCTCTGAGCGACAAGATTGGTATCGCAACCGAGATCAATATATTGGTAAAGGACTGACCGTTAAGTATCAAGAATTAACCAATGACGGTATTCCTCGTTTCCCTGTTGGAATTGCCATTCGTGATTACGAGTGAAACTATAAGTAGTTGGGATTACCATATAATTCCATGAGTCAAGTAATAAACTGGATTCGGAACTATGATTCGAACGTTGTTTACTACTATGAAGCCATTTACGGTTCTTTCGAGCACGAACTCAATATGAGATTTTATACTCGAAGTGAATATGAGGCTCGATACCACGAACGCATCCACGACGAAAGAGGTTTTGACCTTCTGGATTATTGGAACTCTGGCGACTGTGAAATTAACGAACGACAGTGGATGCCATCAATTTCACACACCACTCCTATGTGGTCAGAAGTAGCCCAAAATTCTGATCCCACGGCTCCAAATTACGTTGTTCTACCCGAGCAAGCAGCCAAGATTATTAAGAATAGATACGAGGAGATTCTGTCTGGTGAAATCAAAGCACTTCAATTTACTTGTGCTTCAGATCAATATTTTGCTTTCAACACCGGAATTGTTGAAACTCAGCAGGATTTAGGAGAGATAAGGAGGTTAAATGATGACCACAAATGATGATATACTTAAGGCCATGGCTGCAGAAAAACACAAGATTATGGCCTCTGCTATAAAACCCCAAATGAAACCCAACATTACTGATGCGGAAATTGTCAAAGCCCATCGTGACGCTACCAAACCCGGACGAGGTGGTCAAAAAATTGGTGCCGATAGTCGAATGGGAGCACCCAAAACTTCTGCTGATTTATCTGCGATCCCCAAAGTAGATATGCATATCCCCGGCTTAAAAGAAATGCTTAAAAACGATCGTCGGTGATTTTGTGGCTAATGAGATCCTACCTTCAGAAAAACAACTTGAGGCTATGGGCATGTTTAAGACATGGTTTGGCCAAGCAACTTATTTAAAAGATGCTTTGTTGTGGTTATACAAAAATGATTGGTATTTTCAAACTGAATTTAATGTTTGGACCACAAACAATGAGTTCCAAAGTTTGATTAACGATACTGCATCAAGGATCAACAATGATTTCGTATTTAAAATCCAAGATACCTATATCTATTTTAAATCTCCGAGTATGGGGCGTATGGTTTTGCTTAGAGAAGGTGCTTCTTCAGATCCTGCTGATGCCAATCGTTGGCCCAATGACGTTATCCAGAAAGAAGTTGGTTTCCTACGACATTATGATTCCATAAATAAAAGTGTGGTGTTATCATGACAGGGAGCCGGATGTGCGATCCATTATTACATGAGATGGATATTGACTCCTATGACCTACCTGAATGGACAGGCCGTTGCCACATCTGTGAGGCCAATTTAACTTATAAGTGGATTTATGATGCGACTCAATATGTCCAAGCCAAACATCACTTTACTGGTCACACAGGCGGCGATATCAACCTTGATATAGGATCTATGAACAAAGACTACACAGTAGATGGCATATTTTCCATTCTTAGCGATGTTGATAACGATCCTGAACTCTCCAAAGGAGTTTTCATACTCCCCTACACCGCAGTTACCATAATCGCTGAAAAAGACAAAAAGACAAGCAGAACCACGGAGATTCTTGATCCGACTTATACAAAATTAAAATCGCCCACTAATGAATACGGCACACACACATGGCAGGCTTTTCAAAAGCAAGGTGGAACAACATTGAATCAATTCCATGACTTGTGGGAAAAATCAGTGAGAAATTCAGTATGGCTTAAAAGGTATTATTCTGGTTATTATCGAGCCATTAACAAACGATACATATAAGTAGGTAGTCGATATCACAGACCCTCATGTGGGATGATTTCTTCAACACTTACCGATTGTCTAACCGCCGAAATTACTATACTCGTTCATGGATTTTTGATAATCGCCAAGACCCCGTTTTTGAACTTTATCGCTTGATTCAGCAAGCCATGGATGAAGCAGTTCCCGAAGAAAAACCTGAAGAACCTGAACCTCAGTTTACAGTAGTAGCCACCAAAACCGTGCAACGCAACGGCAACACTTATCGAGTTACTGTTGAAAAACTTGACTCCAACCCCGGCGTTTCTGAAACCCCTGAAGAACCTGTGGCCGAAATCAAAATTGATGAGGAAACCATTGATTTCGATGAGGATACTAAAGAAGATCTTGCCTGAGGTTTTTTCCATGCCTTTCGCAAATCCTGAACAACGTCGTGCTTACCAGAAAAGGTATCAACGTGAGTATTATTTACGCAATCGAGAAGAAGTTATTAAACGCACTTCCGATAATCGTCGAAATCTACGAGAACGGAAAAAGGATTGGGTGCTTTCTAAATTAGGTGGTTGTTGCAAGGATTGTGGTTATGATGGGGCCGCCTTGGCTGTTCATCACACAGACCCTTCATTTAAACGACCTTGGGGCGATGTCCGAGGAGGTTCACAAGGTGGCATTGGTGCTACCTATCATCGAACCATTACTGATTACTCATGGGGCGATTTAAAAGCCAAGATTCACACATTGGAGTTATTGTGTTTTAACTGTCACGGAGAACACCATATGACCCATGGTTATACTTCATTGTCACCCCAGTCTTCTGAAGAAGAATGACGCAGATGACCACAAACTATATATAGGAGCAGAAGTCTACTTTTTGTTAGAGGGAACAGTGGGTTCCCTATGAATAACACTATATAGGAAAAAGATTACTATGAATACAAATAATTTCAAAAACACACTGCTTACAATTTTAACTGCCTTGATGCTTGCTATGGGTGCAGGTCTCGCCGGAGCCGATGGCTCTGATCCTCTCGACCCCTCCGATGGTGGGGCTGACTGGGACGGTGACGGACTTACCAACTCTGAAGAGCAAACTCACGGCACTAACATGAACAACGCTGATTCTGATGGCGATGGACTTCCCGATGGATGGGAAGTCTCTAATGGTCTCAATCCAACCAACGGTGGCGATGCTAACGCTGACCCAGATGGTGATGGATTAACCAACTCTCAAGAGTATGCTAAGGGAACTAACCCTAACAACGCTGACACTGATGGCGATGGCAAACCAGATAATACAGATTCATACCCAACCGATCCTAACGACGGAGAATACTCCGACTCTGACGGTGACGGTATCCCCGATGCCTACGACCCCGATTTCCAAGAATCTAATCCGGGTTCCGGTGACGGCGGCACTGAAGGTGGCGGAGAATCCGATGCTGGTGGACAAGGCGAAGGCCAAGGACAAGGCCAAGGCCAAGGACAAGGGCAGGGCCAAGGCCAAGGACAGGGTCAAGGACAAGGACAAGGTCAGGGCCAAGGACAGGGTCAAGGTCAGGGCCAAGGCCAAGGCCAAGGCCAAGGCCAAGGTCAAGGTCAGGGACAGGGACAAGGACAGGGTCAAGGACAAGGGCAAGGCCAAGGTCAAGGACAGGGTCAGGGTCAGGGTCAAGGACAGTCCCAAGGTCAAGGACAAGGACAAGGCCAGCAAGGCCAACAAGGCCAACAAGGTCAACAGGGCCAACAGGGACAGCAAGGACAACAGGGACAACAGGGCCAACAAGGTAACCAAGGTCAATCTGGACAACAAGGTCAACAAGGCCAACAGCAAGACAATGGACAAGGTCAGCAACAACAAGGCGGTCAACAAGGTGGCCAGCAATCCGAACAACAGTTGGAAGAGCAAAACGGCCAAAACCAAAACGGTCAAAGCCAACAACAGCAAGGTCAAACCCAAAACGGTCAACAAGGCCAACAAGGACAACAAACCGAGCAGCAGCAAGACCAACAACTCGACAATCAAGATCAGTCTGGAGATAACGACAACGATGGTGACGGCATCCCCAATGATTTGGACAACGATGATGACAATGATGGAATCCCCGATTTCATGGATGATTCACCATTAGACCATGACAACGATGGTATCAATGATGCCGAGGATGACGATGACGATGGCGATGGCCTTAACGATCGTGAAGAGGTTAATGATGGAAACGATGATACTGATATCTACGACCACGACAACGACAACATCCCTGACAACATTGACTTGGACATTGACAACGACGGAATCGACAACTACAAAGACCTTTACGACAACGGTTCTTCCGCTATGCGTGACCACGACAACGATGGTCTCAACGATGGTGTTGATACTGACGACGACAACGACAATATTCTTGACGTTGATGAAGTCGGAGGAGCATTCTCCGCATACCGATACGACCACGACAACGATGGTATCTGGGATATGTCAGACCTCGATGACGATAACGACGGTCTTTCCGATTGGTTCGAAAACAACGACGGAAACGATGCCACAGGTCAATTTGATTCTGACAATGATGGTTTAGACAATTACCTCGACTCAGATGATGACGGCGACGGCATCCCTGACGAGTTGGAAGTCTAAGTTTCCACTACACTACACGGCAAGTAATGACGGACGGGATTCAAATTGTGGAATCCCTTCCCGAACTTGTTTCGTGCAGTATTGTGGCTACTAATGTTTCCGTGGTCTTGGATTTTTGGAGACGACTTGTAAACCCCAAACTACATATAGTCGTTTAACCCAATTACCACTGTGTCCTTAGTTTCAGTTCCCAAAATGTTCGGACATTCCAGCACATTTATTTATGCTGGTCAGATGAAGCCTCTTTTAGAGCGGAGTCCCGCAAGACTACTTAAATGGGTGCTGAGTGCAGATCCTTACTTCTTCTTCCCTTACGGGCACTATGGTCTCGGTGGAAACTTTGGACGTAAAAAAGTCGATGCTGGTCCAATAATTCGACACAGCGTTTGGGGTAATTTTTGTGCTATGTATGCTCTTTACATTTCCAGATACGCCCCCGGCATGAAACGTCGTCGATGGGATCCAGAATTGTTCAAGAGGATTTTTGAAGGACAACTTCTTTTGGAATTTAACCCCACGCTTCGCCGTTCTGAGATTCTGATTAAGGGAACCGGATATCCTTTCTTTAAATGGCTCAAAAGCATGGCTAAACCCTCTGATGAAGAAGTTTATGGTTACTTTGATACCCAGCCCGCCGCCCCTTACATCACACCATCAGGAGAACCAATAACCCCTCCAAAATGGAATTATAAATGGTTTGACCCTGCTTTACTACCCAAAAGACAGATACTTTGGGCCAACACTTATTATCCCAATCAGTGGTCTCGAATAGGACCCTCCATAATTTATTATGCTTGGCCGGGTCGTAAACTTATCAATCGTTACTCTATTGGACTCCACCCGAATGGATATTTTATCAAAAATTATGCCCGATACCGTTACAATCCAGCCGGTGGGTGGTCAGCATTATATCGCTCACCCTATGAGTCAGGTGATGAGGCTATCCAGCGAGCATGGGATGGAATACCATATGTTTCATTGGAAGAAAGAGAAGTTCAACAGCCACTTTCATCATGGGTTGCACGTCAACGAGGACTTCAACCCGGAGCCACAGAAACCATTACTAAGACAGTTATGGTAGACACTCGTGATAATAGCATTATTGATTACCAAACGATTCATAAGCCTAAAAAGTATCGAGACGAACTTAACGCTCGCTTGAAAGACGCACCCAAGAAAAAATCATTCATAGAGTGGAAGCGAGACAGTTTTGCTCCACCCCGGAGTAGAGCAGGTGGTATTGCTCTTGTAATCGATACGGCTCAGTATCCAGAAACCCCTCCCGAAACTTATTTTTCCATCAATTATGCTAACGGATTATTTGAACATCTTCCACAAAGAATATCCAATGCAAAAGTTGGAGATGATATTTATTTCAATTTAGGCCCATCCTTTAGGAAAAAGTAATCTATAAATAGTAGTCGTGACCAAATTAGTATATGGCGAGTAACTACGACCAGTTCATGGCCGCCCTTCGTGCTGAGCGTCAACGAGAACTTCGTCAAGTCGCTGCTGGTGGAATGCAGCAAAGACATTTGCCCACTCCAGACACCCGTCTGGTTCCACTCCCCGGCCCAAAAGAGATGGTCGTTGGTTTCATGGCACGTCCTTCGTGGTTACCGCAGTTAGAATCCACAGGATACCTTTTCACACCGGAACTTCGCACCGAGTTAGCCCGAGAAGAAAGATTAGATAAGGTTAACCAATCCCTTTTTGGACAAAAACAAAAGATCACAAAAGAACAATTGATTACCCGTCGGGCTCTTCGGCGTCTTAACCACACCGATAGCGTCAAGTGATCTCATGAGTAAAATAATAAATTTTTTAAAACTGGGTGACCCTTGGTTTTGCCACAATTCTTGGTCAGATGAATACACAGTTCATACCACGTTAGCCGAGGCTGAAAAGTATATAGTTCGACAAATTGCTTTTTTTGCTACTCTGGAGTTGGACCGGGCCAAGAGAACAAAAACAGGCAGTTGGGCAGAACCGAAGCCCGAACCGGGAGTGGTTAATACCCTCTATGGCTGGACGGGTATGGTGAAATGGATGGATAAAAATCCTGATACTTCATTACAAACATTGGTTGATCGATACGCAAATTTTTCATATCATCACGCACCTGAAGACGAACGGATGGGACCACAATTTAAAGTATTGCAAGCAGTATATTTCGATTATATACCCAGCGGAGGCACTTATATATGCTCCATTCAAACCTACAAAGAGGGGATTTAACTATGGGAAAAGTAATTAACTGGTTGAAGGCGAGCACCAACACAAATTCTTTTTATCTCGTTGCTGAGTTGGGAGTCAGTTTTGATATCGTTAAAGAGAATTATCCTAAGTCCCAGCCCGGTTCCGCATTTTATGAATCAGAAATGGCAGAATTTCTTACTACTTACCTCGGTGATTATGACTCCAAGAACCATTATGAATTAACTTTGCCTGATGGAGTTACCAACGATATGGTTAAGCAACTTGGTAAGAATTATCTGGAAGAAGTTAGTGGTAACTATACGCCCTACAACTGGGAAAAAATTACTGAGGGTATCAATGAGCCTGAATTTTTAACTGATAGTGATGACGATGTTCGACTGATATTCTTTCCAAAAACTCCTTTTAAGAAAACTGAGAGTCCTGCTGGCTCAATCTTGTTATCCTTTGCTCAAATACTTGGCTTTGAACAAGGATACCCCTTAGATAGTAATAAATAGTTGTGATATTCCATATTAACTATGGCTGTGCGTCGCCAAGGCTACGAGTTCGACTTTAAAGATCTCGGTGATCTTCCTTTGGTTCGTGTCGACCAACTTTCTGTGCGTCGTCAATCCGTCTTAGTCGGTGCTGACATACAAGATGGTTTCGGATTGCTAACCAAATCTCTTTACACCGAACCCGATGAGTTTTTGGTTATCGAATATGTGGGTTCTACTCCCGGAGGTTTTCAGGCTAACGAACTCAAAGGTGTTGATTGGGGTCCCCGAGGTTTCGTTAACATCATTCTGGATGACACAGCCTATTTTCAAACACTGGATGGTCGAGATTATGATGGTGTTTCAGGTGTTTGTGCTCCCTACCCCCTTTCTTTAAACTATCAGGTTGCTTACAAAACTTTTATCCCTATTGAAGTTCCTTCGGGAACTTGGTGGGATATCCGATATATTGCTTATAACCGTGTTATCGACGTTCCCTTAAACTTTGTTCCAAATATTGATGCTGATTGGGACAACCCGACAGAAATCTATGATTATACTAATCCGTAAGTGATAAATAGTAGCGACACCCCACAGTTCCCATGGGTTTGTCATTCGACCTTACTGTTGAGGAACTTCCTGACAGGATTCTTGATCGAACATGGCTGGCCCATCAAGACCCCATTACCGGACGTGGCTGGCATAATAGCAACTTACCAAACTCAACATGGAATATTTTCTTAGAGGGTCGATGGAGAGATATTATACCCACCGAAGGCTCTTGGATTGTTAACGATCTACAAGTTGCTAACAATGTTGTGATTGCTTGTGGCTCATACGAGGCCATTTTCTTTCCCGATAACCCCGACGGCCCTGCTGGGCTTTATGACCCCAATACCATTAACCCCAATATGGTGGGAAGGCCCTTCCGAGATGGTTTTATTGCTACTTGTAAATATGATCTTTTAGATAATCCCTTAGCGTGGCAAATTGTTCCCATGAGAACCATGCTGGAGACACCCAATTTAGATATGCCCTTGAATGCTGATGTTACTGATGCCGGACTTCAATCTTTTTGTGTTGATTTTCGAACTAATGTATTGGCTAACGGTTCCGAAACCTCTCCAGTTATAATCACTGCTGTTGGCCATGTTCCAGTTAAGGGAATCCAAAACAGTGTCACCGGCACTTCAGATTACGCACCCTTCAAAAAATCAGTTTATAATCAACAAGATTATTTGCCCACCATTTACACTTTTGAAATTCAAGTTTCTGCCAACGACCCCCTTGAAACTTTAGAAACCCCTGCTTATCTTTTTGATGGAGGAGACCCTAATAACGCTATCCCCGCAGATAGTTTCTACTTTGGTTCTGTTGACTTTCTTACCGGCCCAGATAGATTGGGACACGCTTTCCACCTTTTTGGCGTAGACCAACCGTGGCAAAACGATGTAGATCGTTATAGTGCTTATTCCCAAGCGGCTTTTATGCAAGCCGGAGTCAGAATTTTGCCCTTAGAACAGATTACTTATCGCTGTCATCAAATCGGATTAGATATAGTTTCACCCACCGGCAGTTATTTTTACAAAAACCCTGACCCATATCGTTCTTACCGGTTTCTCCCAACTCCCAGTTTATCAACCTTTCCCGTTATGAAACCAGTGGAGTTCTTTTTCTGCACACCAGATTATAATTTTACCCATTATTACCCCACCTTTGAGGCAGCCAATACCAGAATTAACGAATTCGCAGCCCATGGCGAGTTCAGGAGAGGCAGTAATATGCTCTTAGAACAACAAGGCAACGAAGCGATGTCTGACTGGGCTATTTGGAGACAAGGATTCATCCCCCGGCGACTTTGGAACGTAGAGTCAGTTTACAATAGCAGTTTTCGTGCTGAAAACAGTTTGTGGTATCGAACCTATGACGAAGGAGAGAGTAATCCAGCCACGATTGCTTATTTAGTATTTACAGGAGACTGTTTAGAAGATGATCCAACTAACCGAAGCAGTGGTGACGCCAAACTTAATGGAGCAGACCCAGTTTATTCTCCCTTGGTTGCTGTATCCAACATCGGTGTTTTGGGCACAAGCAGTGAGGGAGTTCCCGGCGAACCCGGAGCCCCATATAGCCCCGCACAAGGATATGCATGGACTTACACCCGAAGAAATATGTTTATTGAAGATTCTGGTGCTTTAACCGATACTTCTTTAGATAATGCTACTATTGTGGCTACTCTCCCCGTTATCCGTGCTAACTACCCCGGCCAAAATGACCAAGGATACACGATCACCTTCTTAATGAATTCCACGGAACCAGAACCAAGAGGACAGATTTTAATGGCCCAACCTTGGTTATTCAACTTAGAGTTTACTGCCTACGCCCGAGATTGGAGACCGATTGTTCCCGTAGGATTCTGGGGCGGTGATTTTGAAACCGAGACGGGTATTGAATTACCAGATTACTGGACTCGCACCGTAGGCCAACCTTTTGGTTTGACGGTTCAGCAAGTTAACTTAGTTCAGAATCTCTTTGATTCATATTTAGCACCGTCTGATTACACTACGGGTGATCCCACCGGAACATCTATTGGAGGATTAGGCTATGTTTCCCGAACTCGTTCAGGACCTTATATGCTTTTCTTTGAGGGTGGTAGCCCTTCTGCTACCCTTGATTACACCATCAATAATTTTGGACAAGAAAAGGTTGCTCAATACGGGGCTACTTGGAAAGTTGGTTTGGCAAGCACTTTAAATTCCCCTGATGAACAAAATGCTTACTATGGGACTACTGTGGAAACCAACCCTCAAGTTAATCAAGTTATCTCCCACATTCTTAATACCGATACCACTAAGTTTGATGGCACATCCAACCCCATTTATCAGTGGGATCAAGGTCTTGGATTCAATATCAACGGCATAAACTTAGTTGGAATTTATCTGGGTGCTACTTTGCCCCAGCCCGCTGGATTTTATGACACTATTGATTCCTTAGTTAGAGATTTGAATGTAGCCTTAGCGTATGTTAAGTCAGCAGGAGCCCCATTTGACCAAAATACACCCACTGGTTTAGGAGGTCTCGAATTTTACAAGACCAGCGATGGCATGGGGATTTATTGTCGTGTCGACAACGCCATCTTAGCCGCTAACAACGGAGATGATCCAACTTCGTGGGACACTTTCTATATCGAAAACAGTTTGCTTTTCTCAGACAATGATAATTACCCTTACAATGCCGCCGTTCCTCAAATCGCTTACCGACCCTTGCGTGGTGCCACATGGGATGGAGCAGTTTTAGGCGGTGCTGCTGCCGTAGTCGGTGAAACTACGGTTGAAAACCTTAACGTTATGATTTCCGAAAACGGAAAACTTTTCAATGATGCTATCCTCAGCGGTGCTGAAACCACACGAATCGCTTTTGATGGCTCTTATGATGTTGACCGTGCTCAATGGTTGTTTACTTTTGGTTCTTCTACCGGATTCCGAGCCGTGGCCTCGGTTGCAGATTTCAGCGAACTTTTAGATCAAACCGAAAGTTTTTACAAAAACAGTCCGAGTTATCCTTATACTGAATCGGCTATGTTTGCTAACCGACAAGGTTCTGATTCTTTTGATGGTGTGCTTTGGGCAGGACCATGGGATACTCAATCCACTATCGATACAAGGTTAACTACCAATGTTTCCGCCAATAGTGAAAGCAGGGCTTGGAAAATCACCGGAACTACGGGTCGTTCAGTTAAAGTTTTCTTGAATTATTTGCTTTACGACGGTTTAGACTCTATTATTGCCCGAGAAGTTATGAATCTGGGACTTCGTGTTACTCCTGAAAACGTAGAATGGTATAAGCGTAAAATCATGGGACAAGATACTTCTTCCATCACTTTAGAAGAATTAGAAGAATGGATGGCTACTCAGCGTCAACAATACCAAGATTTGATTAAGTCTCGTGACCGACACGGCAGACTTCGTAAGCGTCGTGAAGAAGCAGGAACTCTAAATCCTGCCGTAACCCGAGACCTACAAGATCGTTTAGACGGGGATTTCTATTCCTTAGATGAAGAAACCATTGAAAAGTTGTTACCTGAGTTAGACCAATTACCACCGAATCCCGATTCCGAAGAATCTGATGCCGATCAGTTGGGCAACACACTTTCCGGAGACATTAAAAAGGTTGATGAAAAACGCCGAGATTCGGAAAACTAATGCTATTTTATTACAGTAAAGTGATGCAAGAAGGGCTATATTATAAATAGTTAAAAACAAAAAGTTACTACTGGGAAGATCCTATGAAAAACAAAAAGGACTTTGAAGTCCCTCTGTCCCGAAGTGCCTGTGTTATCGCAACTGTTGAAATGTTACCTTCAACCCGTATCAATCAAATTGTTGTGCATCCTGTTGAAAACCTAAGCCCTGTTGATAAGGTTACTGTCAAGATTACCGCAGGCAATACAATTGTGTATTCTGGTGCTCTCGAACCCAAAGGGATGGTAATTACCCCGGATTCTGATTTCTTCCCGCAAGAAGACTTGCGTTTCGAGTTTTGTCAGATTTCTGTTTGGGAATCCATCATGATGGGCAACGAGGATATTACTTCGTTATCAGAAGACGAGCATCTTTGCCGAGTTACCTTAGTTACTACTGATGAGCCGGCTGAAGTTCTTTGTGAAGAAGTTTTAGAGTTCGATTCTGCCTTTGTTTCGGATTGGGCTTGACGCAGAAGATATAAATACCAGTGGAAACCAAGGGCAAGGTATGACACGGCTGATGTTGTTCACCGGCAAGGGAGGCGTTGGGAAGTCCACTACTTCTGCTGCTACGGCTCTTTTCTATGCTAATCAAGGCATGAAGACACTTTTGGTTTCTTCTGATCCAGCCCACAGCACCGATGATACTGTCGGAACTAAAATCACAGACGTTCCTGCCGAGATTTCAACTAATCTCTGGGCCATGAACATCAACGCTTCTTTGGTTACCCAAGAACGAAGAGTGCGATTACAGACTGCATTCCAAAACACATTTGGTAAAATGATTCCCACTCTTTCAGACCCAGATTCCGAAATGGGTTCGGTTTTCTCTATCAGTAATGCTATCCCGGGTATCGATGAGTGGGGTGCTGCTGAAGTTATGGGACAACAATTTGAATCTGGCGAATATGATTTGATTATTTTTGATACTGCTCCCACAGGGCATACCCTCAAAGCCTTGGCTTCTCCTGCCCACGTCAAACAGTTTATCCTACAACTCCGACGCATGAAAAAGAAACTTATGGCTAAATTGCTAAAAGGCATTATCTTTAAAAAGGATGAAACCGATGACTTAGAAGAAGCCTTAGAACAATTCTGTAATGACATTGATGTTCTCCGTGGACATTTGGCCGATACCGAAAAAACAAAATTGGTTTTAGTTTCCATCCCTACGGAAGCCGGTTTCATGGAGTTTTATCGCACAGTGCAATACATGAAATCTATTGGCCTCAAACCCCAAACCTTAGTTATCAACAACATTGTGCCCGACATGGGTATTGATGTTTGGTCAGAAGCCAAAAACAATGCGGCAGTAGGTATGGTTTACCATGAGTTCAGAAACCAACAAGAGTGGATGCGAAAGTATACTGCTGTTTGTTCTCAAGAATCCATGCAACTATTGGGAGCCATTAGGCTGCCTTACGAACCCAAAGGTTTGGGAACTGAGGGACGTCTTATGGACTTTGCCAAATTGGTTTGTGGCGAAGACAAGTTAGCACCACCGGAGGAATAATTATGGAAATCGTTCTTTGGGCCATATTAGTAACTATTATTTTGCAAGGTTCTTTAAGTTTGTGGTTTGTTCGCTGGATTCTCTGGAGAAACAGAGCCCTTACTGAACTTATGATCTGGAGAAAAACTAATGGAGAAAAATTGGATGTTTTGGCAAAGCGATTCCGTATCGGCTCAGCGACTACATCCCCTCCCGCACCCACCCCAGAACCAGACCACGAGGCGGAACTCGTTGTGGAACCCGACATCTCCCATTTGGAAATTGCAAATATCAACCTTACCTTGCATGAGTAAACTATAAATAGTTGCGATGATAAATGGTTATCATGGGTTTCTACGAACACAACTCACTGGGCAAGTTTAACGCCGAAATTAAATCAGATCTACCTTCCTTTGGTGCTGAGCACTTGACAGGTCGTCCCGGCTCATCTGGAGAATTGGATTTTAAGGCTGACGGAGCAGAAGATATCACTAACTACGATTCCAGCGTCTTTAAAAGATTTACTTTTGACGATGGCGGAGATGTGGCTGGCGATGGCGTTATCACTTCTCTTGGTGACAAAGGATTCCATTTTACTATTAAAGACGATGCTCCTCTTGATTCTCAACCAATCACTATTACTAAAGACTCCAACACTTACACTTGGGATCTCTCCCCCGGCGACCAACTATCGTGGTCTCACGTTGGAGGCGGAACTAATTCTAACACTGAAGTTACTCTTGAAAAGGCTGATGGCACAGAATTAAAAACTGATTTGCCTTGGTTGCTAACTAAGAAAGGTAGTGGGTTTGATGCTACCAAGAAATATCAAATCGCTTTAGGGCTCCCTGTTACTTCCCAAACTGGTGATGGCTCTGGTGACGCTAACGATGGCACCGGAAACGGTGGCGACGATACTACTGAAGAAACCAACTGGGCCGTTTGGGGCGGTGTCGGACTGGCAGCCCTTGTCGGTGTCGGTATCCTAATGTCCAAGCGATAGATGGAAAAATCTTTAATGACCCACTTACTTGCTCCACTGGGGAAAGTATAAATAGCCGATGGACTCAAGGTAACCCATGAGCCTTTTTAATGCTGTTCTTCTCCGAGGCAGCAACATTATCAATTGGAGTAATACTGCTGAGTATTATTCATGGGCTTTAGAAAACGAAGCGGCTCTTCGCAATCTTGATAACAACAGGTATTGGCGAAGTTTTATGACCCCTGAACACAAAGAAATGAATAGTCACCCCAACCGTAGTTGGAAATGGGTCCCCCAAGAGATCGCTAAAGTTAGGGACGCCATAAGTGCTAAACAAAAAGATTATGTTTTTGGCCCCGATGGTTGGAGTCGAGCATGGCGTATCGATAACTGTCTTGATTGTGGCGTTAGTTCACAGGCACTTTCACAATATCAAAACACTCTTGTTAAAAACATTGAAGCCTTGGAAGATAGTTGGATGGAGCGTTATCCTGATCAAGTTCTTGCTAAGAACGACCTTAACCGAGGGTATGCTCCCGAAGAAGAATGGTTGAAACTTCGAGACCAAGCCGTTGCCGAACTTAATCCTCAAGTAGATCCATTGGTAGCCAAACAAGGAGCCTTCAATCTTCCCCATTGGAAAAGTAGATACACTAATCAAACCATTAACGGTTTTTGTCGTAATTGTTGGCAAAGCAAAGAATATGAATTAGGGTGGACCCCACGCATGGAGGAATTGAAACGTGACCTCTCTTAATTTTGATTGGGACGATGTTTCCATTGACAATCCCATTGTTCAACAGGCTCTTAGCCAATTGGCCACAACCTTTCCCGACCAAGTTTGGTATCGGGTAAGTTCCAGCGGCACAGGTCTTCATGTGCTGGTGGCCGAGTTATCACCCGAGTTAGAGTTAATTCCCTGTTCTTTTTCTGCTCAGGAAGTAATGCAATTCAGGTCTCAGTATTGGGACCCCCAAGGATTTGGTTTAGAATGTGGTGGAAGACTTCGGGCAGATCGTGAACGCTTGGCCCATGGGTTTTCTATTGGTCGTCTTTTCGCCGTCAAAAATAATCAGGAAACTGGTTCTTGGCAACCATTTTTCAAGGAGGAACCATAATGGATCGAGTTACTGCAGATGCTTTAAGGATTCTGTTTTCTCATCGATTGAACGCTGGCGAACGCTTTTGGGTTGACGGTCGTGAAGCCACCACCCCGGCGGAAATTATCGAAGGAATTGAAAAAGGTTGGAAGGTTGTTAGCCAGAACATATAAATAGGAATGCTAACCACTGGTTATCATGACAGCAACACGTTATTGGGAAAGAGTCGGATTTAGAATTACATTGGAACAAGGTCATGAACTGATTAGCCGTATGGATCATACTGGTGCTGGTAAGGTTCTTGACGATGATGTCGAAGAGTTCGTAGCCCCAGATACACCTACTCCCGAAGTTCTTGCCGTGGAATTGGAAAGCCTTTTCAGTCTTGAAGACGATGGGCGAACTATTTCTGATGATAACGCCGCTATTATTTCACTCATGACTTTTGAACAAGGGCGTAAGAAATTTATCATGGACCTAAAAGCCGAAGGACTTACTTTGGAAGAAGCCAAGGAAACCTATGAAAACGCCAAAGCAAAAATGGTAAGAGAACATCTTGGTTTGCCTGATCCAGAAACCGAAGAAGAGTGAGGTGGTCTTGTTGACCACTGAAGACCGACGAAGAGACACCCGCCCATTACCGCTCACCGAATCCTTAGTTTTTGATATTGTCGAGTATTTGCTCGGCAAAGATGGCTACGGATTTTCTACTGAGATTTCGGAAAAGATGGTGGAGTTGAAACCCCGACGTTATACCTCAAGAGAAGTTATCGGAGTTCTTCGTAATCGACCTATGTTTAAACACGCTCAGTCGAAAGACAAGCGAGCCGGAATTAGGTGGCGTTTGGACTCGTTGGCTTTAACCCGATATTTTGAAACTAAAAATTACATCAACCGTGCCGAAGACCGTGGCATTTATGATTCTATGCGAGAACTCAAATGGCGACAAATCTATCAAACTATTGCTGTGCTTCAGAACTTAATGACTAAAATGGCTGATGGCACAGAATTAGATCCTCCGACTATTGATGAAACTTATGAAGCCTTGGCAACACTTTGGTCGTGATACGATGTTATCTAAATTAGAAGCCTTTGTAGGAGACTATCCCAATGTCATGGCTCTTATCCGAACTGTTTCTTCTGTGGCTGCCGTGGGATTATTGATTTATCTTAACGTATAATCGGATATATCCGGAACTTATCCGACCTTACATCCCAGTAAGATATAAATAGTAGAACCGATAACATTGGGTATGGCCTACTTTATTCGTCGTTACCAGAAGGGAGTTAAAAACTCTGGAACGACTGACATTGTGGTTTCTGAAGTAGAAATCCCGATGGACACCTTTATCAATCTCTCTCATGCTACTGGACCCGGAAAATACATTCTTGGTCAAAGAGGAAAAGGAATCCGTGGGTTCCGAAAAATCACTGACTGTTTAGTTGAAGACAGTGAACCCGTGGTCACGGATTGGCATGTTAATTCCGATGTAGTTTTCAATGCTGAGGAATCCATTAGCGTTAAACGCAATCTTAAACTTAGTGATATGTCGGACCGAGAATTGGTTGATTTAATGAACTCTATGGAATCTGCCGAGATTTCCTCGGATGCAGAGTTTTCCAAGTTCCGTAAAGATTTGAGTAACATCAATCGAGAAATCCGTCGTCGTATGGTTTCTGGTGGAACTATGGAGGCTGAAGCCGCTTTCGAGTCTGAAGCACCCAAAGGTCCCATCGCTTCTGCTGCTTACGGAGTCTCACCCGTTATGGCCGGTAGTATTGGTGCAGTTCTGGGTGGTCTGGCTGCGGCTATTGGAACTGCGGTTTATTATCGCAGTAAAATCGATGCTCTTTCTACCCAAATCGACGGTGTTTCACAAAAATTACAAGAAGCCGAAATCGCCATTAAAAGAGCCGAAACAATTGCTACCAAAAATGCTGAACAACACGAACGCAAAAACAATAACAGTTTTAACGCTAACCAATTCTTTGATGCCCGCCTTCTATCAGAGTTCCAAAATAAGAATCGACCCGAAGGCAGCCGCAATTGAGGTGATATCATCGAAATTGATCTTGAAGGCATGAAAACAATGTTGTCATCATATCGACGACTCTTAGAAAGAGAACGAGAGCAAAATCTTTTGCATCAATTCGATACCTTTATGGGACAAATCGGCATTCAAGACGGGCAAGCCTCGGAAGATTATTTTGAATCCTTTAAGCAAATGCTATCTATTTTTGAATCAAAGGGTTCTGCCCCGGAAATGATGAAAGAAGCCGTAGAATCGGAGTTCTTTACTAAAATTATGACTGCAAAAACCAGTTTCCGTGAACGAGAAATGAGGAAACTTACACACCAACTTTGTGATTTTATCGAGCGTTCGGCTTCTAATTCCGTAGATGATGAGTCTTTTGTGCAATCTTTGTTAGCCAATTCTCTTCGTTCAGCAGCAGATGCTATCGAGTCATCCATTCGTGAACAAAGAAGTGAAGGAGAATCCATGAATGATCTTTGGTTTGATGCCCTTAAAGTAGGGCTGGGAATTAGTAAGATATAAATAGGATGACAAACAAGGGCGATAGCATGGCAGATTCGGATAGTAACCCCTTTGAACACGCTATTCAACGAGATGACTTCGATGAGGTCGAGCGTTTGCTGGCTGCAGAAAGAATAAAACCCAAATTGGATGGTAAGTCAGCGGCTGCAAAAAAGAAACAACAATCCTTGGTAGAAATGTTGGCCGGTTCTGATGATACTGCCGCTTTGGCACGTCGATTTAACATGGACCCAGATATGTCTGAAAAGGTCATGGTCCCTGTGCTTAATTTCCTTGATAAATATGGTGTCGGTGAATCCATTAGTGGTTCTAACAGTGGACAAACTGCTGCTTCTATCTTAGAGTTTTTGACTGATATTACACCTGTGGTCCGTAATGCTATGGATTTCTTTGGCGGGCGTCAACGAGAATTGTCTCAAGAAGATCGTGATTTCTTAGAACAAATTAAGTCTGCTCAATCAGGTTCTGGAGACATGGGATTATTCATTGGAGAAACTGTTGGAGAAGAAGTTGCTCCCGAACCTGTGGTTCAAAAACCTACTGCTACTCAGAAAAAGCAACAACCCGGTCAAATCCCTGCCGATCGAGATATTTTTACCCAAGGAGTAGATTGGGGAGAAGTTCTAAATCCTACTGCAGTTACTGTGGAAGAAGAGTTTACTGAAACAGTTAACGACACCTTCCTTGTTGCAGGTTTGGAAAGACTGGCTGCTGAAGCAGGATTAGACATGGGTAATGTCATGTTGTCTGACCGTCAGGCTAAAACCAACAACCATGGTCGTTCTACAAAAGAAATTGATTACTCTAAAGGAAACTTAAACTTAGATTTAGGTCTTGAAAAGATCAATGAAGCCATGAAAATGGAACGTAAAAGGGTTTCCCATCAATCCAAGGTAACTTTCAAAGAATCCGAAAATATGCCTGTTCCAAACAATCTGATAGATGGAAACCCACAAGATTCTCCTAATTACACTATCCCTTCTTTCGCAGGACAACTTGAATCCGTAGAAGACATGATTTCACGAACTGAGATTCCAGAGGAAGAGGAGCCATGGGTTGCAGAGGATTTTAACCCTGATGATTATGATATTGGTTACGCCGAACTCCCTGAAGAAGAGTTTGAAGAGGTGACTGATGATGACTCAGAATGACGAAATAGTCATCAACCCTGTTTGGTCACGTTTTTGCACCGTTCAGATTGATTCATGGGCTGATTGGTTAGCCTCAATTCACGTTAACTCTTATTTAGAAACTGCAGAAAGATTCATTGGAATCAATCCGTTTTGGGTTCCCACTAATGAAGATCGAACTCCTTTGTTTGATAACCTCATGATTAACGACGAGTTTTTAGAATCACTTTCTGATGCTGGACTTTTGGTTTGGGCAAATTCCACTTTTCGAGATTTCGTGACTGCTCTTCGACCATACGGTCGTGCAGTAAAAGAAATTGATTATGTGGTCTCATTTTTTGATACCCATATCGCTTGGTTTTCACGAGTCTATCAATTTATTCGGGCCGAGGCAATTATGGACCTTCGATCTGCCGGTCGTAAGATTTGAGCACCGTAAACTATAAGTAGTTGTGCAGAGCATGAAAATATATGCCTCAGTTGACCACAACTCAATGTGGAGATATTCTCACCTACCTCTTTGTCGAGGGTATTAAAAACAGTGCAGTCGCTGCTCGTTCTGGATCTAATGACCTTCAGCAAGACCTGTTTAACTTTCTTCAAAACAACGGCTACACGTTGCCGATTCCAGCATCTCGTGCCAAAGATCTCTTAGGACCTAATTCCTCAAAACAATCTATTGGTCGTGATTATAATCCTGATAACTGGGGCCCCAACCAACCCGGCAAGGCTCAAACCCGTCCTATCAATTTGGCGGCTGCTAACACTGTTGCTCAACGAATGGGATTTACAGATTTGCAAGAAATGGATAATTACACCCGTAATATCAAGGTTTCTGGAAAAGCCACCGTGGGAACATCCTCAGGTAGTAAAGTGAACTTAGCAGGTGATAGAGTTCCTTGTCGAAACCTTGGCACCGAGTTTTATGATCACAATGGCGTTATGTCAACCAACATTCTATCTCTTGCCGCTACGGGTAGTCTCGACCCCGGATTTTTGGCTTCTGTCAAGAAAGTAGCCAGCGGGATTAACTACGCTACTGAGTTCCCAGTTTCTCGTGGAAAAACCTACATTTTGGGAGATGACTTAGTCCACCAAATGGCAACGATGAATTCTCCTGCACCAGCAGCAACTCCTGCCCCGGCACCGACACCAACTCCAACTCCGACTCCTGCCCCTGCTGCTCCGGCACCGACACCAACTGAAGAAGAACCGGAACTACCCACATTAGAAGAAGTAGTAGAAGAATCCACACCCATGGATCTTACGGATATCCATCAAGCGGCTATGCAAGGTGAGATGGTAAACTGCGGCAACTTACAACATTGTGTGATTCCAACACGTTCTTTGAGTCCTACTGCTTGGGAAGAACGACAAAACACTTCGGCAGGTAATTACCCTTATCCACTAAGCAGCCGCAACCCTATTTGGGTGCACCTTCAAAAACCAATTACCGACCCAGCCATTGTTCAATCAGAGATGATTATCTACGCTAACGATATGGAAAAACAAATGGATGAAAACTTTACTGGTGAAGACCCATGGTTTACACACGGCACAGGGTGGCTTCGTGTTACTGATGAGAGTATAACATTTTTCGATTCTTCAGAAGTTATGCGTTGTCAGGACGGTAGTGTTGCTGAAATGAACGGTGTCGAGTTATATAATGTTAACAACATCAATTTGGGCAAATTCGAAGTTACTGAACTTCAATTCGCTGACCCAGCCACTGAAACTAAAATTGAAAAATTGGTTATCGTCGATAATGTTGATTCAAAAAGGATTCTAACTTATGATTCCTCTGGACTCACTATCGATGGCCCAAACGGTGCACCATCACTGACAAAAATAGGCCATAATGCATTGTTTACTCCAGTTAATACAGGTGAGGTAAGTCCTCTGGTGCAGATTAACCTGACAGGTTGGGACGAGGCAGAACTCGACAAGATGGATGAAGAAGAATATGCGGGCCAAATGATGGAATACCTTTCCAACAATACACCCATCGGTGGACTATACTACTTCAGTGCTTCTGAAGGGTTCACCGATGTTCTCCTCAATTACGATGCATACGAGTCGGAAATAACAGATCAAGCCGGAGCAATTATTCCTGCTGGCGACCTGCTTACCCGAGTTATGGCTACTGCCGATGAAACCTTTGACAAGGCTACAAGTTACATTAAAGTATTCGTAGTTTTCGACACTCCTAATTCTTTCACCAGTGACCTTTATTCTGGTCTTGATGCTGCCGCACCCGACCTTCCCACTGGCGACACCCTTATTATCTTGGGAGATAACTTCGATCTTGATTTAATCGGAGACAATGATTCACCAGTTTACGATACTTTAGGAATTGGAACTTCAATTTCTGACCGCAGCAGGTCTTTGAAATCCATTACTACTTCTAAACCTAAGCCGGCTCTTGATGCCGACGGTAAATCTATGGGCTTTACCCTCCTGCCTGCCGATTCTTTTGGTTCAATTAAGATGGTTTATGAAAACAACGGTAGCACAGAAACCGTTTCTATTCCTAATTCTGATGGTATGATTAGAGGATTCGACCGCAACGGTGAAGAAGTTGCAGGAAGAGTTATGGAAATCCAAATCCACTCTGGTAATCCCTCTGGTGCTTGGCAAACTCAAAAAGAGGCTCGTCGTCAAAAGCGTATGAGCACTGACTTCAACCTTCCCAATCCCTCAGATACTACTGCTGGCTCGGCTACCAGTTCAGTAGCCTTTAGCCGAGGACGTAAGTTCTATGTTGTAGGAAGACACAAAAGCAAGCCCGTGATGATCGAATTGGATCTATCTTATGGAGAGTAATAATATGGTTGATGAGTTTGAAGAATTTGAAGATGTAGGGGATTTTGCTCCTGTTGTAGACGCCGAAGACATTGAATCCTTGTTCACTGAACTCGGTGTGCCTTCTGATGCCGATGATTATGAGATTCCTCCTGAGGCTACCAACGAACAACAAGAAGAAATGGTTGAAGACCAAGTCGAAGAACTTGAGATCACGGAAATGGAAGAAGGAGAAACTCCTGCCATTCCAGAAATCGCAGATAACAAGCAACCCGTCAACAATGCTAATGTTAGCGTTGAAGAAGTTGAAGAAATCCGTGCAGGCATGGGCTATCTTTCCAACATTCTTGAAAAAGATGAATTAGCAGGCTTAGATGGCGACCGTCTCGACGAAGAGTTCAAGATTTCAATGTTTTCCCGAAGCGATGAAATAGAAATTGATTTTAGTTCTCCCGAAGGCATTTACGAACTTTTGGCTGCTACCATGGGAGAAGAAATGGTTAGCCAACTCAAATCCTTGACTCGTGCTACCGGAAAACCAATTACTGAATTTATCGACATCAAAACAGATCTTGAGGCTCTCAGCAGTCTTGAGATTCTCAATGACCGAAATGGTAGACCTAAGTTTATTTCTGCCCAAGATATTGCTGGCGGTATTGTCACCGATCTTTTGGGTATCCCCACTAACTCCGATTCTGAAATTGTCGTTACCAAGGTTTACGAAGATTCCATCTTTACTAATTTGGAAAATGATACCTCTAATGGATATTCTGCCGATGGCATGGGCTCTGCCCTGCTTCCCGAAGTTAGAGAATACAACCGTCTGGTTAGCGAAGACCAACGTCGTGTCCAGCGTGTCAGTCTTTTGAAGTGGATTCGAACTCTCACTAAGAAACTCAACGAAGTTTTCGGTTTCGACGATTATCAACAACTTGAAGCCCTTATGGCCGCATGGTTAATGAAGAACTCTACTTGTCGTTTGTCCGGTATCCCCGGAACGGGTAAGACCACTGTTATTGAATGTGCTGCTACTTTGCTCGGTAACTCCTATGGATACCACACCAGCGAAACTTTCTACCCCGGTAAGAATTACCAAATTGAAAAGCAAACTTTAGGTTCCCGAGGTTCAGATTTCTTTGCAGATAATCAATCTCTCAGCAACGCCTACGTTCCAACAGTCTTTACTAAAGGACAATACTACGATATTCGTTTCAACACAAACACCAACGTTCAAGATTATGAGGATTGGAATCAATGGCGTTTCGGAGAATGGAAGCAACCTTACCGTGTTGGCAAGTCTTTCGATTACGGTGCTCTGCGGTTGTCTGGGGCTTACACCTACGATTTCGCTTTCCTTCGACCATCTGAAAAAGAACTGCTTGACAAAGAAGGAAATCTTCTCCTACCTGCTGTTGACCGAAAACAAAGTTTGACTGCCTCGGCTTTCCGAGGAATGTTGACGAACTGTTGGATTACTGATGTCCCAGTTAACTTTACTTTAGAAGCATGGAATCAAGCCCTGACGGAACTTGGTAGCGTAACCGAAGTTTACAAAAAGCACCCTCAATGGAACATCAGTGATGATAAATACATTGAAAGTGAAAAGAAGCGAGTTGTAAAACCCCTCAAGATTTTCAACACCAAAGGTAATGCGTTTTCTTTGGTCGAGGCTCCTACCTATGGACCTTTCCAAATGCGAATCCGCTACCCTACCTATGGACCTGAGTTTTACGCTCAGCAATTGGGTAAGAAAATTGGCGTAGAGGTTATCCAAAACTATCTTTTGGCTACTGGAATGGACGGTCTTTACACTGATTGTGGTAGAAACGAAGGCTACTGGTTCCGAACATTCATGATGCATTTCTTCCGTGATTCCCGTGCTACGCCCGAAGAATCTCGCTGGGCAGATCTGTCCGCAGAAATGTTGCAAGAAATTGGTATTGCAAAAATTGACTTTGATAAGCGACCCGACGAAGTTCTTTACGGACTGGAAATCCAGTCGGTTGAACGTCAGGATGCCTCTGGTGATACTACCAACACTTTCGTTTTCGAACCTGAGCCAAAACCAATTGTTACCCAACCTGTTAAGTTCTTTAACGAAGCCAACCGTTCTCAATCTGGTGTAGAAGACGCAATTCTGGGTCTTATTGCCGAGCGAAAGGTTGAATACCGTGGTAAAGTTTTCAATTCCCCGGATTTCGTGGCTTGGATGGATACTAACCCCCACCAAAAGGGCAACGATCTTGCTTTCACTGACCGTGTGGACATGGAATTGCTATTCCGTTCTGTCGGTCTCGGTGGTCGATACGACCAACTTTCTGGTTCTAACAACAAGGGAGGAAACGCCAAGGCTGCTCGTGACCCACCACACCGTTTGGTAGAAGCCCTTTGTTCTGATGAAGACAAGCAAGGTTACTACACACCAATGCGTATGGCAGATCTTACTAAGATTTGGGGTGCCGTGGGTGGACTATCTTTCGGTGAAACTGGCGGAGGTTATGATGGCCTAAGAGATATCTCCATGATTTCCATGCTATTCTCACAGATTTTCGTTAAGAAGCCGACCTCTTTGGCAGATATTCCATATTCTTTCGCCCAAGCCGGTGCTCGTAACGTTCACGAATCACCCCTACTGGACTATTCTACTACCACTAACACTCGAACTGAGGGTGAGAAAACGTCTTCTCCAGTCGTTGATTTCGAACCTGCTAACTCTTCCTTCACAGGTGTTTTCGGTGATTTCCTTGGACAAGATAACAACGTGGGTGTTGGTCAAGCCCCTACCGCATTCACTCGTGTCCTTGGTTTCCGTTTCACCAACTCTCTGGTAAAACTTAGCCGTGCTATTGCCTTCCTCCGAGGAAAGGATTATGTCGGTCGAGAAGAAATCCTCCACGCTGTTCCCTACACTCTGGCTCACCGTCTTGGTCGTTCTAAAGCAGGTGCTACCGACGTTGAAGGTAACAACAAAGGTCTTGATGGAGCCTCTATCCCATACGTTAACGAACAAGAGTTCCTACGAGATATTCTCGTTCGTGGTTACCTCAAGCAAGATATTACACAACACAGCATGAGAATCACCGATTCGGGTGATCTTCTGGATGCATGGAACCTTTACTACCAACGTTGTCGTGACATCATGGCCTCCGTTCCCAGCGTTTGGCGATACGAACAACAAGTTTTGCTACCGTTGCACGAAAAGATTTCCATGGCTACTACCATGATTAACGATATCACTCCAATTCACTGGCATATTGCTACTATGGTTATTGATGAAGAAAGAAAAGCCACCAGTAAGACTTTGCGAAACTATGCTGGTTCGTTTGCAGGTATTTCAGGTAGCCCCGCTAACGCTGATAACCCCAAGACCTACTCTCAAATGTATGATCGTTACCAAAACATGATTTTGGATCCAACCGGCGATGGTTCTGAACCAGCCCTAATTGATTACTACCGTATTCGAGGATATGTGGCTCGTGAAACCAACTTGTTTACTAACGACCGCAACCGATTGCTTAAGGCTATTGATGACGAAGTTCGTGCTGTTTCAGGAATGAGTGTTGATTCTCCATCTGCATCGATTCACGCTTCCCCACATGCTGTTAGCAATTGGTCAGGCGGATCCTCTCAGACTGCCGAGCAAAACGATCTTTATGATGAGACCTCTTCTATGTTCCCACGACCTCAACTCTTCTCATGGAGAACTTATGATGACGGTATGGGTGCATGGGGTAAACTCATTGGACTTGGTCAGCAACAAGGTTTGACCGCTATGCGAGTCAGTAGTGCTAATCAAAACTCTGAAATGGTCAGTGGAGTGCCTCTTCAACAAGGTATTACGGCTATCAACAACTCTCAACAATCTATGCGTGTTATCACACGATATCCAGTTAACGACCTTGCAGTTCACCATAACAACATCTTGGATGTGTTGAAACAATTGTCATCTCGCTTTGAACCCCTAATTCAAGGAGAAGGATACACCTTTACTAACTTTGGACTTGATACCATGACTATGAATGGCCGCTCCTTCAAGAGATGGATTTCCGATGCTGAGCGACGAGTTCGTGAAGTAGTTACGGCTGAATCTTCTGATGTAGCCTCCGCTTTGGGAGAATTAGTGGGAGTTTTCGAATTAGCCCACGCTCCAACAGTTACTTCCAAGGTTCCCAACTACGGTGTTAACTTCACACAAGCCGATGATAACCTCAGACTCTGGGTTCGTTTGGATTTGGCAGGCGGTGCAGCAGGAAATGAAGTTGCCGTTGGTGAAAATGAATACCGAACTCTGGTTTTGACAGCAGGACTTACTTCTGCTTTGGCTACCACTCGCTACAAGCCTGATGATAAGGGCAACGGCGGTATCGGTAGTAACCTTGAAGGAGAAACAATTATTTGTTTGCCTCTGTCTTTCCGACCTCAGTATCTTACGGCTACCTATACCGACCAAAACGCATGGGGTAAATCCGCTAATGATTTCATTAAGGCTAACAAAAAGGCTTTAGGAGTCAAGACAGCCACCTGTTTCTGTTTGATTGATTTGGGCAACATGACTTTGCGTGACCGCACTTTCTACGGTGCTCGTTTCCGTGAGTGTTTGTGAGCAAAGTATAAGTAGTTGTTTGAACCACCATAATCTATGGATTCGGCTCCTACCAATGCTCCCTCGGAGTTTACTACGGCGTGGACCATTATTCGTGATTCCACAGGATTGGATCCCAGCGTAAAATGTTTGCTGGGTGCTTCCCTACACGGAGCCAAAACAGATTCCATTAACGTCGAGTTTTCGGAATCATTCATGGACAAGTGTATCGTAGAAAATTACCACGGCTTTAGTGATTCCGCAATTGCTTCGTCTGGAACCGCTTTCGTCATTGGACACGAGGTAGGACACCTGACTGTTCACCCCGGCAAGTTTTCTGATTGGGGAAAAGAAGCCAAATCTTACCCTTGTGCCCCCGGTCAACAAGGAATGTGGAGTAACGTTTTGTCAGACATTATTGTTAACTACCACGTTACCCGTTGTTATAATTTTAGTGGTGGAAAGCCTGATGTTGCTACCATGCCCGCAGCAAAGCAAAAAATTGTCAAAGCGTTAGCACAAGGCCGACGCTGGGAAATCTTGAACCGAGAATGTGGTGCCGGAGGTCGTGCTGCTAATATAGTCCGTCATGCTGATTTATTAGTTACGGGTGTTGTGACAGATAATCGATTCAATAATGGTAAATACACTAACCACGAGCCCGGTAACGAATACCAACCTACTCGTTCCACACCTATTTATGAAACTCGACAAGGACACGGAAGGGGTATTCAATACTACCCTCCTGTTTCATATGCTTGTGCTAAAAGCCTCCCAGACAACTATCGTAAAGTTCGTGCTCGTGAAACGGTTAACTCTAAAATATGTGGAACTACCAACAAATCCTTTTCTTGGTCAGATACTGATCCGACCAGCCCATGGGGCGGTAACGTATCTACTGCAGGACCCTCCTTGAGCCCGGGTGATTACACCGTTACTGATGCCCGTTCATACGATGGTAAGTCAAATTATTCTGATCCTTGGCCCGCTTATGAATACAAAATTAACGGCCACTGGTATCCTGCCCAGTATTTCTCAGACCTTTGTCCCGATTGTGGAGAACCTGCTACGGGTTCTTGGATGCGAGCATTTCAACCTAATGAACAACCCAAAGCCGTTGCCGATCACAACTTTTTGTATCGAATGCTTTTGGTTCAAGAGTTTGCTGCTAACTACGCCGAAGATGGTTTCGGAGGAAATACTGGACAACAAGCCGTCGACGATTGGTTTTCAGTTGTTGGTTGGGCATTACACACTGCCTACATGGAGAAACCCCCTTACTGAGGTGAAAAATTATGGCTTATGAAGATCACCCCCTTTATTCTGACAAAGGTATTCGTATTTTAAAGGATATTTACGCTGGACTTTACAAAATTGAACAAGATACCGACACAGGAGATTATGAAATCGGTAAAGATCTGCAAACCAATGTAGTTCACTTTAACAACAACAAAGTAGGTATCGTTTATAATCTTCGTCGATTTTTGACTTCTACTACTCGTGTTGCTATTCCAGATACCACCGATTCGGGAATCTATATGTGCGACCCCATGAATGATGGATGTGGCCGTCGTTCTTTTATGTATGATTGGGAATTCGTCGATTTCGGAGTTTACGGCAACCTCTCTAACTGGTTGGGCAACGTTGCTTTAGATATCCAAAAAATTAAAAATACTGTGGGAATTCAAGTTATGTGCCGAGTGAGGTGTAACAATTTTACCCAATGTAATGAATGTCATCAAACCTCTGCAAATCACAATTCCAATTGTGTATACTGTGGTTCGGCAGACGTTGTTACCGGTGGTTGTGGAAGAGAGTCTTGGACTGCCCATACTGTTCAAGAACGAACTGTGGGAAATATTACTGCTCAAGAGCGTTCAGACATCATCCCCACACAACTCTATGAAATTATGGCTGGATCTGGTAAGTTAAAAGCACCTGAAGTTAGCAGCACAGGCGTTTTTGCTTTCCGTATCACTTATGAAGGACCTGCTCGTGGCCAAGTTAACACCTATCGGGATGCTTGTAACCACATTCCCAATATGGAAGTTGGTTATCAAATCGGTGCTTATCGAAAACCATATGGTTTTACTTGCGATTCTTGTGGTGATGAAAGATATTTCCCTCCGCCCACATCAACGCATCCTTTTGGAGCCCCCATGCTTGAAGGCAATATCAATTCTGTTTATACCTCCTCCAACTCCTCGCCACAAACTGGTGGTATTTACATGGGCATTGGACGAAATGCCAATTCCAATGATTGTTTAAAATGTTCTGGAACCTACCAGCCCAATATGGGTTGGGATGTGGGTCGTCCCAAGGTTTGTGGACCATTAGACTCTTATTCTGCAGCATACAATGTGCATTTCCGTGAGCAACAATTCGCTCGTTCCCATAACGCTTTGCCTACCAAATATCCACTTTCTACCATGAAATGGGCATTTACTATGGATCCTATGATTCGTTGTGGTGCTCACGGTGCTCGCAATAGTGCTTATGGGCACGACCCCATGCTTTGGACTGAAACTGCTATGTCACGATGTTATAATTGTGGGCAATTCAATTCCTATGGAACTAATTGTCATACTTGTGACCGAAATGGGTTAGTTCAAGGCACAGATTATACTATGGAGGTATATCCTGCTAATTCCAAATTACAATTTTGTCCCAATTGTGGACCAGAAAACACGGATACCACTAAACTATACACAGATTCGTTTACAGCAGGTAAACCCTACATTTTCCCCCGGGAAAAGTTAGTTATCGTTAACCCCCAACCTTTCCTTACTAACACCTCAGATCAAATGTTGACTATGGGTGGTAATGCTACCAGTATTGGTGGCAGAGGTGCTTACCTAATTAACATTAACTCCATTAGCAGTAACGACTATCGATATCAAATGTATCTCCCAATTATTTACTCTACCGACCTCGTCCCCAAAACAATGGACGAGATTTACACTAACTCCCCATCAGGTGCGGGTTCTGAACCTTGCCCCCATGACTTTATGCATAACCCAGTTCCACCACCAACAACAGGGACTCCGGTAGCACCCACAACCGGATCCACTGCACAAGGGTGTTGCACTATTGGAACCACCCAAATCATGACTGACGAAACGACTTGCCTTTCTATGGGTGGAACTTATGCAGGAGATGGAGTAAATTGTGTTCAGGCTACCACTACTGCAGTAGTCTCAGGAAACTCTATCGCAGATCCTTGTGCAGGAGTAACCATGGAAGGATTAACCTTTATGATTGCTGAAGGACGAGCCACATCCGGTTTCAAAAACCGAGCCGGTGTTTACGTTGACGCTTCGCCAGATAATCGTTCTTATCGTGATCCCGGAAATCCCGGTTCACCTTCGCCTACCTTGATAACCTACCCACGCTTTACCCAAGTTATTTCCGACGACCCTCGAAGCACCACTAACGGAGGCACTATTTCCGCAGGAGGACGTTATCTTTTCTGTGACCCTACGGCTCCGAACGTAGGAATTATTTGTGACCCTTATCACAAATCCGCTTTGGCTACGGTTACAGCCGGCATGTCGGGACAATTGGGCGTTACCACTCACACCCTACGCCAAGTTGGTGTTCGAGAAGACCCCAACTATGGATGGGTCGAAGAAGTTAATTGTCAGACCTGCTCACAGATTTCCCGAGAAGGAATGGTTCTTGCTAAAGGTAATGACCCTCTGGGTCGTGGAACACCCTTCCCCAAAGTTGCTCCTGCCGATTGGACTGAATGTGGTGGAGCCCCCACACTTAGAGAAGCATGGGAGCATTCTCCTCGACTTTACCACCCCGGTATGGGTGTCTTACTTTATCGTTCCCGTTTGGGACAAATTATTGTCAATGGGTGGATAGATGATTTTACTCCTGATTGTTCATTCCCTAAGCAAACACAATACGTTGAAACTTGCTTAGCAGGCGAATTAGCCCTCGAAGTTAATCCGTTTACTGCTTCACCAACCGGCATGGAAAACATTCCTTGCCCCGGTGGTTGGTGGAATTGGGCCCTCCATTCTGGTGGAGGCATTTCAGGAACTCCAAACGCCCCGTGTGAATCGTGGCGTATTCGGTCTGCCCGAGGAGACACTATTGTGATGTGATATTATGACTAATGATCCCCGAACCAATCCTTTTCTGATTTATCGACCTATTGATGACCCAGATGCTCAAGAGAAACCCCATGATTATGAAAACCCGCTTCGTGTTTTCTATGAAGAAATTGCCCCACCTTTGTTTCCAAGACCCAAGGCTACTCGAACTCCCGAAGCCCCTGTGCGAACTGTGGGCTGGGAACCATCCCAAGGTATGAAAGGTGCCCGAACTTCTACTTTCGTGCCGCTACCACTACCGGGAACTACACCGGTGACTGAAGGCATGGCTCGTGTAGCCAAGGGAACTGAAGGTATGAACACCATGATTAACCTTATTGTTGATACTTCTGGTTCTATGGGAGCCACGGCGGCGACTTTCAACGGATATTCCTATGGACGTTGGGAAGTAGCCCGTATTTGTGCAGCCATTATGATTGAAATGGCGAAGCGAGGAGACGATTATTTTGGAATGTTTTCTTTTAATACCCGTGGTAAAACCGAGTGGCCAGCCCCGGCATTAGATCATGATGATTGTATCGATTGGATGTTGTCCTATTATCCCGGTGGCACCGGTGGTATGGGAATCCAAGTTCCGTTTTCTCCCGGCGGTGGAACTTCTATTGAGGCTGGAATGCAAGAATGTATCCGAGCCATGAAAACTAAGAAAATGGATAAAGCAGTTACGGTTATTATTTGTGACATGTATGCTTCAGACGGTTCTTATTTCTATAATGCTGCTATGGCTGGTGATGGTTTCGGTGGCACTTGCGATGCTACGCTTCGCAAATACGGACCCGTGTTTTATATTGCTATCGGTTCTGAAAGCGAGGCTACTTACATGGATCAGGCCCAAGAAGCCTTTTCCTTGCGAATGGATGCTGAGGCAGGATACAAACTTTTCCCACGGCCCGGTATTTCTTGTGCTTTAGGCGAAGGAGTTGGCGGTGCTATCACTTTAGGTGGGACCTTGGCTCGAATTGCAGGCATGGTGTGAGTTAGGCAAATCCGAACCAAATGGTTTGACCCCCGAAAACTACTTATAGTTGTGACGTTTTACTATTACTATGGCTACTGAGAAACTTCAGGATCCGGCGGATGCTATCTTGCTTGGCAAGGACATCCACTTTCCGGCTTACGGTAACGATTCCATCGTTTCCCAAGTTATGTTCGTTACTGGGAAAAGAGGTAGTGGTAAATCGTGGACTGCTGCAGTAATCATGGAAGAGTTTGCTCGTTTAGGATTACAATTCGTTTGTTTCGATGCTCTTGATGCTCACGGTTACTTGTCTGAACAAATGCCCGGTGTAGTCTCCTTGAAACCCACCATAGGCGAAACCATTAACATGAAAGACTTGGTAGAAACCCTACGCACCTCTTCTAATTCAGTTGTTATCAAGTTAGCCGGATTACCACTTAAGAAACAACAAGATTTAGTAACGGATTATTGTGAGGCTTTGTTAGAAGGAACTCTGGGCAAAGGCATAATGTCTGTTTTTGAAGAATGTCAGGATTTTATTCCACAAATGGGTAAACCTAATTCGGCTGATGCTATCGTCAGACTTTGCAAATTAGGTCGTGCTCTGGGATACGGAGCCACTTTGATTTCTCAAAGACCTGCTGGTGTCGGTAAAGAAGCCCTTTCTCAAGCCTCAATTTATTTGGTTCACAACGTTATTAACGCTCGTGACCTAAAAGCCTTAGACGATCAACTATCGTTTGGAACTGATAAGAAAACCATTAAGCGTATGCTGGACGGTATCGCTAAAGCCCGTAAAGGAGAAGTTATTGTTTACGCCCCTGAGTTTTATCGTGACCGAGGTTATGTGGTTATCGGTAAAATCCGTGCTGATCGAAAAACCGAGCACAAAGGACACAACATTGATATCCGAGACGCTCGAAAAGACTTTTATGAAGATAATGAAGTTGATGGTATAGATGACCTTAAGAAATTAGATCGAGATTTAGTTATCAATCCTAATCACAAAAATCCCTTGGCTGCAGAATCCAGTTGGAAAGGAGTTGCCCCGGCAACTATGCCTCCTCCTGCTACCCAAAACGTAGATGCTGTCAAGCGTTCCGAAGATACCCAATGGTCGCCCGAACCCGAAGAACCCATGGTTGAATATGATTCTGAAATCGAAGAAGAAGAGGAAGCCAAAGACGGAAGTGTGGTAATTACTGCTATCGCTTTAGGCGGTTTAGTAGTCACTGGTGCTTTAGGATGGGTAGTTTACCGTGGACTTAGTGAAGTTTAATTACTGCAAAACTACATATGGGTGCTGTCAGATATCTACCACATGTCCGAGTTGAAACTGTCAACAGGGGACGTTGTGACTCTAAATCACCATTTATTACAGGTTGGACTTCAACCTGAACATTTGGAATTGCCTGAACGTTCCTTTAAAAAAATTTATAGTTGTTCTAAAACTCAGTGGTTTATCGATCACCCCATTCCCGCTTATGTGTTTCTTCGCACCACTACTCGTTCCAAAGGAAAGAAAAGAAGTTTGTTATCTCCCCCTTCAGGCAGATTGTGTCAATTAGCCGTTAACGATGATGAGATTTGTCCCTTCACTGGTTCATGGGCCATTCAGCAACATCCTGACCGTTGGGTTCCAGTTCTGGAGATGGGAACACATAACATTCCCGATACTGCTACTCCTGTAAAACCCATTATTGACAATTCCCGAGAATGGGCTTGTTTTCACGATGGTAACAAGTATTGTCGTTTGCCCATGAGGTGGAACTCTAATTTAGCATTTCTAAATCCCGATATTGCTAATCCTCAACAAGCCGATTTAGTCATATCTCCCGGTGTTAGGTCTACTAACTACTCTATTCAAGGTGGCACTGGAAAAACTATGAAACCTAAATTGGGAGCCGGTATTATCGTTACCCACAAGCAAGGCAAATTACGAGAAAGCCACGATAACTCTTTTGCCCAGCACATGAATAATTTTTCTGCAGATTCTACTGAACGTTGGCTTGCTCCTTTCAATCAAACCAATGCTCGTTTTATTCATTGGAGTGCTGGAGTTCCAAAAGGAGCCATGGTTATCAATTGGCCAATCACCGGAATAGGGAAGATATATCCTGAATTAAAACCTAAATCCCATGGATTGGTTGACCTCACCAACCCAGAAATATTATTTAGTAAATAAGGTAAACTATAAATAGTCGTCTGGAGAAACTATTTTCATGCACGATCAAACGGAACCTATTATCGTAGATCCAAACTCAACCGTCGGCCCATTTTCTTGGGAATGTAATGCTGGTATGACTACTTCATACATGAATACCAACCGAGATATCATGACAGATCCTATGAGTCAAATGGTTTCTGCTATCGATACTACGACAGAATCTGAAGTTATTGATCGCAAAGAAACTGCACCCGAAGGTGCAGATGAAGGCCAAACAGGCGATGCAGGCACAGATGAAGACGGTTCTAACTTTGGTCAAGATCAAGCCGATGTAATGTCGGCCGAAGGTGATGAAATGGAAACCAAAACATCAGGATCCCAATACTTGGGACTCGGATTGCTTGGAGTCGGGGCCTTTGTAGTCACTACAACTGTTATGTTGATGATGGGACGCCCAGTTTAAGGATAACTATAAATAGTCGAAAGGAGAGATGTATAGCATGGCAAGAGTTCTCGGAAAGTCAACCGTCCTACCAGATATCCCATACAGTCCTACGATGATGGATCTTCCATCCATCTCTTTGGCTAAAGATACCCTCCCTGCAAGAAATGCTATGGGTCAAGGTTTGACACAAGCCAGCCCACGACCGGCTGCCCCAGTCATTAACACCCCAAGTTTCTTGGTTCCAGAATCACAACCTCTGGCACTTGAAGTCGCTGTTGCTGGCGGAGGATTTGGTCAAGGTGTTGTTCCTAACGCTCCTCGTCCTGCCCCTGTTCAAGTTAACGCACCTCGTCTCGACTTGACGGCACTCCACACTAATGATAATAGCATGGGTGCTTACGAACTCCGTGGACAACGCCTTACTCCCGAGGCACAATACTTGCGTCCCAGCCATATGCAGGAGATTTACGGAGATTTCGACCACTCCCCTAACGTGAGTCATCTCAACCGTGTTCGACCTGAGACCATGTTGCCTAAGATTGACGCTCACCAACCTACGGAAGTTTTCGGTAACTCCCCTGCTTTCGAGTTAGACCGTGCTTCTATCCGACCAACTAACCCACGAATGTTGTCTACACCTCCAACAATTAACATCGCCCCGGCTGGTGCTCAGCGTATACCAATTCGTGAGCGACCCATTATTCCTGCTTCGACTCAACCAATGATTAACCATTCGTCTTTGATTCGTGGCCTCGGCCCTGCTAAGAAGATCCGTATGGAAGCCAAGCATATTGCCCCACCTGTCCGTAACTCGGACCTCGGTGGACTCGGTGCTGAAAACTCCAATGGTTTTGGAACAGGTATTGGCCGTGCTTTCGGTGCTGATGCAGCCCTACACACCCCATTTTGATAGGAGATGAAAAACATGCAAGAAATATTAGCCAGACTAAACAACGCTTCCGGAAACATGATCCGTATACTCGCTGATGCTACTGCCGTAGGTATTGTGGCTTTCAGTGCTAAACCTATTTTTGACGCTCTTAAGGGTCGTGAATGGAACAACCTACCAATTATTGGCGTTCCGTTCCTCCTCGGAACTTACATCCTTAGTGAACGAATGTCGAACGTAACTAACTTTGTTGATGTTTCAGACGGCATTACCTTGATTCAAGAAGATTTCGGTGAACTTTACACTGAGTTAGTTCACGGATGGTCTGATGAGGACGACGAAGATTACGACGAAGAAGAAGCAGAAGGTGTTTACTGATGTTGGCTAAGATGTGTGATTGGACCGGAACCGGAAAAGGAAAACTTATTTGCAGTTTTGTAGCCACTGTTGGTGGTGCTCACCTTCTACTTACATCCCCTCAAAAGGTTTTGGGTATTCTCCCAGCCTTTTCATTCTCTCTGTTAGGTAAAGAAGTTGGTGCACAACAATTGGTAGGTATTCTGCTATTGACTTGCGGTGTTTGTGCTTTCGGAGCCTGCTGTTTTGGCGGTAGCAAAGCAACTACTGAGGAAGCAACAGAGTAAAACTATATATAGTGGAAAGATAAAGTGATTATTATGACTCTTGCAGCAAAACTAACCAGCCCTCTCGTCGTCGGTGGAACTTTGGTTCTAATCGGCCTACATCAATTTAACCTACTCCCATTCTTCAACAAGAATGAATTCGGATCTATGCAAATTACCATCCCAGTAATTAACATGAGCGTTACTCCTCTCCAAGTTCTTGGTGGTATCGCTGTCGCATCAGGTAGCATCATGCTTCTTCGCCGTGCTCAATACATGGACGCTGGGGACTTCGTTCCTATGATGGCTGAGGCCATGGAAGGCGGTCGTGCTTGGGGACATTTTTGAGATTAGAAACTCAAACTATAAATAGTCGTCTTGACAACGTTAAGACATGGTTCTAACTAAGACTGAAGCGGAAGCCCGTCGCACTTGCGAAGCGGGATTGGCTAATTATCTATCCAACCGTCATTCCGTTCACATCAATCGTTCTTTAGCCTACGGGGTTATTGGAGGAATTATTCCCACTTCAGCCCTCTTTTTAGTTTCAGCATTTTATCCTGTTAGTCGTTGGCAGTCTTTGATTCCTTTAGTCGGTGGTATCGTTGCTGGTATGGGATACGGAGTAGTTACTGCTGAATCAAATGATGGCATCAATTCCTCAGATTTTGAAACTGTTTGTTCGGCTTTTGAAGAACAAGCCCAAGAAGAATCTGATGGAGCCACAGATCAACCCGACGCAGAGTAAGTCGTTAAGTATAAATAGTCGAAGTGACAAATTTAAATTACACAACAGGTGAAATATTATGACCAGTTATAAAAATCTTCAGGGAGCAAAGAAATCAACCAAGAAAGCCGGTATGCTGACCGTCGTTCAGCAATATGTGTCTAAGTATGGTGTCAAAGAAGGCGTCAAGCGATACAAGCAAGACGGCTGGAAGCAAAAGAAAGGTTCCAAGAAGGTTCGTATGCAAGTTTCCAACACAGCAAGCGGCCCTCGTCGTGTCTCTGAAGGAACTGTCGGCGGTCATGGTCGTTCCCAACTTTACAAGGATGGAGACCGTGTAGGTGCATGGACTAAGTCTGGTGGTCGAACTTCTAAGAACGCTTCCCGTGGACAATCATGGTTTACTGACCGTGGCTACGGAACTCCTGCTAAGCCAGTTCCTGACACTCCTCTTGCTCGCAAGTTGGGTATCGCTGGCCGAACTGACCTTATCGTGACCGGTGCTACCTTCGTCGAGTCTCAATACTGGGAAGGAAAAGAGTAAACTGGGAGTGATTCCAGTGGGTCGACGCTTTAAAAGAGGAATTGCCGGTTTGCGAGAACAAGGAATCACTGATTCCGATTCTCCTTTGGGCCGTTCTCTTGATTCTGGCTTAGACAATATTAAAAAGGTTTACTTGGCTTTAGTCGGTGCTATCGTATTATCATCAGGTTATCGAATCTATCGTGAAACCAAGAAGTTGAGCAGTGAAACAATCGAAGAACTTCCTTATTCTAACGTTGTTGTCGACAATGCTATGGAAAGAACTCGTGCTAACGAGATGCTAAACCACGACTTTGGAGGTGTTCCCAATCCTCGACCTACTGAGTTGCTTCGCCTGATTACTGGAACTCCGCCATACATCCCACTTTCGGAGGACTTAATTTGATCCGTGCTTTTTATGATAAGTTGCTAACCATTTTTGGTATCGATACTGAAGAAAAGTCTTCCGAAATGACTGAAGATGTCTCTGGTTCTACTAACCACGTTAACCACATCAACCCTGTTGAAGTTCAAGGTTCAGAAGATATTATGGGTGCTGAAACTGGTGGACGATATTATGGTTCTACTCTTTCTCGTTACTACCCCGGATTAAATATCCCTAATCCAAGAGATTATCCTACTCCTATGGCTAACAACCCATGGGAACCACAGATTAGTATCAAAACTTACGGTGATATTGATGATGCTTTGATTCAACCATACCCTTCTGCTATGGAGTGGGCCACAGATCCCCTAAATTACAAACCCTACAAATCCCAAGAGGACTATACTTCTCTTCCCGGCAACTACTGAAATCTATAAGTAGTTGAAACAATAACCTTTAGTTATGATTAACTGGGTGTTTAAAAACCCCTCGGTTAAGCAGACCATACCTCCTGCTCATAGGTGGTCCGCTCGATTACAATTGATTTTTGAGAATCCTCCTGATTTTGGTTTAGAAGGAGAATATAAAATCTTTACTGGAACTACGAAAGCCGATGGTGCTTCTTATTATGAAGAAGATGGCCAAGGAGTAACTATGCAAAGACACGATTATACAATACAGACCGGTAGTGGGGCTACCACAAGTGGTCGTGTTATGACCGAAACTGACATAATTCCTTTGGATAATTGGCCATTTCGTAACCCACAATGGTATGGAGAATTTAAATTAAAAGATGATTTTTCTAATGAGGCTGACCCTAACGAAGCATGGATTAACTACCTCATTAACAGTCCCGCTTATCTTTCTATCGACGACCCAACGGAGTTTATAACTACTGAATACACGACCGAACAGGACTTGAAAGATGAATATATCGCTTGGCTACAATCACTATCTTCATCGGACGGTTACAAAATTATCAACATCGCCCCACATGATATCGATATCGTCGGAGGTTTAGACGAGATAGATGATACAGGAACTTACAGATCCTCTACTGGAGAAACCGGACGCTGGAAGAGAACTGGATTTCAGTGGTCAATCAAAATCGACCCTCAGCACTGGCGACAAGTCAAACTATAAGTAGTCGGAACGACAAAGTTGACTCATGGGTAACCGTATGATTGATGGTTACGTTCGTCGTGACCCGAACGCTGACTCCGACAATTTGGCGAGTCGAGACGATGGCGTTATTCTTCCCGAAGGTGTCTTTATGCCTTCTTCGGCATTTCGCAACACCGTTCCCCAAACTCAATACACTATGCAAGAATTGGGAATTGAACTTGCATCTTCTCCTTTTGCTCCCGAAGTAACACCGATTCCAGAATCTCGTTCTAACGAGGTAGTCGTTATTCGACCCACTGAAGTTGATTGGGCTTCTGAGAACCGAGAAACTTTTGCTCAGCCTCCTTCATCTGGTAGTAACCCTTTGATGACGATTAACGATATGGTTAAGCAGTATTGGGGCTTGCTAATTGTTGGTGGTTTACTCCTTACTGCTGGTGTTTTCATCGGCAGGAGGGTTTAATCTGAAGTGGCAAGTCGGAGACCGAATAACTTCTGTGGCTATCGAGGGTCGAGATGTCGGCACAGTAACCAATGTTGATTTTGATCGTTTAAAAATTACTTGGCCTGATGGTCGATGGAGTTATGAAAATTATGCAGATGTGGTTTTAGTTTCTCGCCCCGATACCATAGATTTTCTCAAGTTTCGCCAACCCCCTACTGTGCATCGAAAAGATGTTCCCGGGACTTATGTCCCCCACCTTCAATTCTACTCCGAGGGTAACTTCGACGCTGATATTGATTACTCTACTCGGGAACAAGGGCCTCAAGTTAATCTGGTTGATAACCGTCCACAACGAGGAATTACCAATCCCGTTATCCTAAACGCTTATTATAAACTAAAGGAAGATCGCGAAAAAGAACAAATTACCGATTACCTACTAAATAAAAAACCAGAAGATATTCCCGTTCCTCAGGCAGTTGCTGCTGTTACCAATCATAATTCAGTAGGCACTGAGGAAAGAGGCGATTGGGAACCCGGAGACTTAGTCTCGGTTTCTCGCCCCGGTCGAAACGCTGGTCACTTGGCTACGGCCCATATTGAAAGAGTTCGCCACACCACCGCAGATATCATTTGGGTTGATCCTGTTTCAAAGCAAGAACAAAAGACCACAGAATCATTAAATAATTTAATTTTTCTTCGTCACGATAGTCGATGGAGAGCAAACAGAGAATCTGACGGGCGTCGATTAGAAGCCGAAGTTTTTGACCCCAAGTCCGTAGGGTATGATGTTGTTGACTATGGATACCCCACTCGTTTAATTGCTGATCCCATGGTTTACGAAGTTTCTTTTAACAGAAATGTTATGCGAGATTATCTGGGTAACCAGATTCGCAAGCACCCTGTGGGCGATAACGATCTTAATGATTTAAAGTTAATGGAATTACAGTATGCTGGACATACCCGAGGATTCCAGCCTTTCCACGGCTTTGAACGCACAGCAGATTATCTTTGGAGGTGAAGTCGTGGCTATTAACTGGGAAGATGATGACATCCTTATGATGGGTAGCACCCTCGGAAGAAAATTAAGACACCATCGAAAAACAGATCTTGATGACGTTACCCTAAGTAAATTGGCCGTCTGGTTTATGAATAATTATGAGGAGTTTTCTGAACTTTACTACGAATCCGATAAACTGATAAACTATATGGATACCGACGATTCTCCTTTTTTAAAATCCACTTACTCCACTAAACCTTCGAAAGTCTTTTACGAATCCTCTTTAGAATTGATGAATCCCGTAGATTATGGTTTGAATCATTATGGCGGTGCCGCTGTTGAATCCTACCAAGCACTTAAAGATAACCCCTCAAAAAGTAGACTCTTTGAGATTCAGCGTCAAATGAGTAAGTTTCACTACCGCATACTACAAATATACTCCTCGGGACACTGGGTAAAAAGTAATCCACTTGCTCAAAGGTTATGGTTTTTTCGCACCCATATATTGGTTCTTTTTGCTACGATTAAGTTATCCGTGATGCTTTGGTATTTGCAGCATCGAGTTTCTATGGAAAATCCTTTGGCCTCGGAAACCAATTGGACGTGGCAAGAAAAAACCAGAAGATATTCTCGTTCCTCAGGCAGTTACAGGAGTTTGATCCGTAATTATGTTGATGGATGGTTTCAACAATATAATATCTTGATAGACTCAGGAGACGAGTATTTACGAGAATATCTTAATGATTATGATAACGTGGAGCGTCGAAGGTTATATCGTCGATGGGGTGTTGACCCAACTCTTTTGAAAGACCAGAAGGAATTTATTAAATCATTGTCTCTTTTAATTCGTCGAGGAATGAGTGCAAGAGACAGATATGCAACCACTTTTCAGGACGAAAGATACAATACCGCTAACGAACTAAAAGCCTTAGTTCAAACCGGTTGGTCTCCTGAACTCCCTGAAGTCGATTATCAACTTTGTTCCAATTGTGATGGTTTAGGTTATCATCAACCCAAAAGCGTTCGATCAAAAAGAAAGTGCACGGTGTGTCAAGGTTGGGGAAGTGTAGGAGAACATATTTGGTTACACCCTAAGAGACATAATACTGGACGCTATTCTAAGACTCCAGAAATTGCCTATAAAGATAGATACGCTGAAGCCAAGAGAAGACGATTCGATAGATTAGTTTCCAAATTCAAATCGGAATGTGTAGGTAACTATAAATAGTCGTGTCGACAAGATTCTGCTATGGGATATTCACCCGTTTCTTATTTCGTGGCTGGTATTGCGGCTGTGGCTGGTGTAGCACTTTTCACCGGACGTTGGAAACCAACTGTTTTTGGTGCCGCCCAACTTGGTGCCGCCCAACTTGAAGAAATGCAAGTCGAACGTAGCGGTCAAACTTTAGATTATGTCCCCGTTGGACTTACTGAAGCATTTATGGGATACCAATACCTTGACCTTGAACATACTACTATGGTAGCCAATGATTCACCATTCGGTCCCGGTGTTATTGATCACGAAGTTCTTTACCACAATCCTTATGACCTTGGCTACGACATCAATGATGAGTCGGAACTTATGGGCGACATGAATCGACGCACCCACCCTATGCAAGAATATGTTCCTAAAGAAATGTCGGCTGAAGCCCCCGGACAAGGCACTTACCTAACTTCTTGGGGACAGCCAGCAGCAGGACCTGTTAAAGTCCAGCATGGTCAACGACCCGTTACGCAAGCACCCGGTGTTGGACCTTTGAATTATTCACCTCGTGCTACTGTTGGCCCTCGTTTTATTCCCGAAGCCAACCGAGATTTCCCTTACATGGTTTCTCTGGTCAATGCTCCTTTTGTTACTCCACCCACATCTACGGCAGGAGATAACCGCTTTGGAGATCTCAGCCGAGTTTCCGATGAAGAAAATTATTCAGGTCGATTCGGCAAGGCTGCTCTCGACCCCACCGTTAACTCGGGTTACACAGATGGCTACGGCACCACCCGTTCTTTAGAAGAATGGAGTCGAAGTCACACCATTCTCCGCCACACAGACACAATGGTTTCGGCCATTCCCCTATCAGGCGGTGAAGAACTACGACTTCGTCGTGTCTAAGTAAACTATAAATAGTAGTCAAAATAATAGGAAGATGATACCATGCCCGCACAAGAAAGAGTTTATATTCTCTCGCCCGATTACTGGGGATTCGATCCCTCTACCCAAGACACCGCTTTGAACTTCTTTACCAACGTATGGACGTTGCCTAAAGCAACTTACGATGGTCTCGGAGAAGAAGACCGAACACGACTTTATCGTTGTGCTTTGTTTTACCACACCAAGCGTGTAGATAACCACGGTTTCACACCTATTGCTATCTTCGACAAGAGTCCTGATTTGTTGGTTCGTGGAACTGGACGTGGTGGACTACCTCAAGTTCGTAAATACAGTAAAGGATCTCAAAGTCCTGCCTACACTGTTGATACCATTACTATGGCGGCTGCCGATCCCTCGGCAACCTCATGGGATGAATTGGCTGACCAAGCCAAGCAAACTGCTGATGGAACTTTTACTATTGGTTCCTATATGTTTGATGAAACCAAAATTATGGATACCATTAACAACCTTGAATCCGAAGTAGGAACTATTGTGGGTGCTTCTGCGGCTGAATCATATGCTGCTGAATCTCCTGCTTCTGTTGCAATAGATGTTTCCGAACCTCTTTCTGTTAACCCAACTATGGACCACCCCAGCGGATCTGAAGTTGTTTACGAAGCCCCTGCTAACCGCACAGACCGTGAAGGTCCGGGTAATCGAACTTTGAAACACCGCATGTCGGCAAAAGATCGTGCTATGGCTCGTCGTAAGGCTCGTGAAGCCAAGGAATCCATGATGAGTATGGATGCAGAAATGACTGCTAACGTGGCTAACTCCAACCTACCGGCTCTTCCCGTAATAGCCAACACCATGGGAGAAGATTCTTCCCTTTCTGGAAATGGAGTCCCTGAATGGTATGGTTCCGCTGAAACGGAAATGTCTCAACTCATGACCTCCAATGCTTTCGGTCAAGCCGGTGCTGATTACGATCACGAAATCCACTACCGTGCTGACGACGCACGTTCTCCGGCTAACTATGTTTTCAACCGTGATAACGAACTTGAGCGAGAAATGGCTCGTCTTGAATACGAGAGGGATAGTCTTGAAATGTATGAGAACGATGTTGAGCAAGAAAGGTATCTCAATAATCAAGAGAAAATTATGGATCTGACTAAGGAAAGAGCACAACTTAACAAGGTTCACTTGGGTGCTGAAGACGAAGCCATTTTGGCTAACTCGGCCAACTGGTCTGAAGATTCCACTATGCTTTCTGGTAACGGAGTTCCAACTTACTATGGCTCTGCAGAAACTTTCGAAGCCCCTATGGCCAGATACAACCCCGGCAAGGATGACGTCAACCGAGTTTTGGCTTCCCTACGTTCCCGTTACTCTGGACTTCGAGTCAAAGGCAATCCTGTTTACCTGACTATGCGTTCCGGTTCTTCCAACAAGTATCACGTTTTCGTTCGCACCAACAAGGGTAACTTTAACGGCTACGGTCGTATTGGATATGCCCCAACTATCCACGGACCTATGTCAGACAGTGAGTATGACCGCAAAATCCGTGCTAAGCAACGAAATAACAAGGGATACGAAGAAACCAAGTTTGCTGAGGCAGGTTACACCCCTATGTCAGAAACACCTTCTCCACACGAACCCTACTCTTTTATGGATGAGATGACTCCTAATGGTGAGTTCATTACTTCTGATGAGTTCATGGAACTTATGAGTGAGACTATTGATGGTATGGCCATGCGATATGAAAAACCCTCTATGTTCGGTAGTCCGTTGGCTATGGGTGTTGGCGGTGTTTTAGTCGCTGCTTTGGGTTACAAGATGTGGTCTAAGCGTTCAGACACTACTGAGTGATTAAATATATATAGTCGGGAGGACAAACTCCTTCTATGCCTTATATCCTCAAACCCCGAAAGGTAGATTCAGGAAGCGGCCGAACCGGTCATGAAGACTGGGTTTGGGTTCAAAAAGCCACGGCTACAAAACCCGTTGCCTATGCTTTAGAGATCTGGGGCGGATATGATCCTGAACACTATATGACGGCAACACAAGTCAAACAATGGAAAGGACTTAGTTGGCCCGATAGAAGGAAGAAGAGTCTCAAAAAAACTGTCGCTGCCTACAAGAAAAAAGGATATGTAGTATTCGAACCCAAAGATTGTGTTAAACTTTTCAAAGAGTATGTTCCTCGTTCTTATGCAGCAGCAGTTAAATCTAAGAACATCGGAAAACGTCAAAGTGCTGAGTCTTGGGCAGAATACGATGCTCCTATGAATTACATTTGGGATAAACCTTCTGCTGTCTCAGTTTACAATAAGTTTCTAAAATCCATGACTTGGGGTGGCAAAAAACCTAAAAACGCACCAAAAAGTCCTGCCAGTTATTTTTGGGGATGGGGCCGACCTCTTGATTTTTCTGACGGTTTTATCGGCGTAATACCTTCGTGTTACGGTAGCGAATCAGTAGTGCTTCATAATTATAAGACCGGTAAAGTCGCCGTAGTTACTCAATGTGGAGGTGATGATGACGAAGCCGGAGAATATGCTATGTCTGTCGTGGCCTTTGAATGGAAACTGAATCCAAAATTAGTAGCGGCTATGAACAAACCTATTATGTCTGGAAAAGGACAACAATATGTTATGAAAGGCACAGGCCGTGGTGTTAAAAAGCCAGCGGTTAAGAAAACTACCACTAAGGCTAAGGCCAAGACTGGCCGTAAAGCACCAACAATTTCAGCGACTCGTCGAAAGATTGGAACTCGAATGCGAGGCAACGACGGCAAAATGTGGGAAGTTAAGAAATCAGGAAAGTCTCAACGCTGGATGGCCGGTGCCGAGTCTTTTAACGCCCAAACGGGCTTTATCGTCGAGAATTCTTGGATTAACTATGGCAAAGGAGAAATGTGGGATGAAGATCGAGACAAGGTTCGAAAGATGTTCCTTAAAGATATCAAGAAAGACTATCCTCACATCCCTAATAATAAAATTACCATCACCGTGTCAATGTTTGACAGTGGAAAGTGGAGAGGTGAAGCCCATATTGATGCACCTTTTGATCCGAAAAACCATAAGGCTGCAGAAACCTTTGAAGCAGATTTCAATTGGGAATACTATGATTATGGTGATGATCCACGAACCGTAGCGGCAAATAAATCTTATGATAAAAATGCTGGTAAGGTTACCATAGGCCCCGCAGTTAAGAAAGCCAAAAAAGATGGTTGGAAGCAAGTTAATTATAATGCTAAGTATGGACCAAGGATTTGGGGCATGATGGCAAAAAGCCCACAATGGAAACCATGGGTCAAAGATTTAACAGCACGATGTAAATCTGAAGGATCTATCATGAGCGAAACAATCCTAATTTTTAATGGAAAGGCTAATTGGAAAAAACCCGGTCAATACAACCCCGACCACATGGGTGAAGATGGAAGTTGGGAAATCTTAACCAAAGATAACAAAATTATGTTGTTATACTATTATGCGGATGATGAATTATCAACTCGTTTGATGCGAAAAACCTTTACTGTTCCCAAGGCTAAGGCTGCTAACAAGCCTAAGGCTCGTCGTAAATCTACGGCTAAGCCAAAAACTGGTCGAAGGGTTAGTGGTCGAAACTCTGTTCGAGTGCGAGTAACTAACAAATCCCGTCCCAGCCCCAGCCAATCGGCTGCTGCTACTAAGGTGGGAACTCGAAAGCGTGGTAACGATGGTTTCATGTGGCAAGTAAAAAGAAATAAAAACGGAGTTCATCGATGGGCCCGTGACTCTGCTAAGCGATAAGTCGGCTCACAGCCACTGGGGAAAGTATAAGTGGGTGATACCACCACTTTCGGTTATGCCTGAAGACTTTGATGCTGAGGAACTAAGCGATGTTAATCAAAGATTCCGTGATTATTATGCTGAGCAAGGCGTTTCTGAAGCCGATATCGCTGCTTTTGATATGTCTCGATTAGATTACGTTCACTGGGGTAACGCTTCATTTGGTTTCCCATCCTTTTTCTCTGTTTCCTATCCTGAATCTTTAGAAGCATGGGCTTACACTGGTTATCATGGTGAAGATGGTATCCGATTAGCACCTTATACCTTTACCGTAGGTTCTACCGATCCAAGATTCCCTGATGGACCCATTATTCACCGTATTGTTTCTGCTACTGATTTAAACAACACACCCATTATTATGTTAGACTTTGCTGACCAATTGGTTTCCGATATTATTTACCTTCCTATCTGGATTAACTTGGGTCTCACCCCTGAAGAATTAGAACCCGCCCTTCAAGCCACTTTTGGTAGTGGTGAAATCAATGTTGCTCTTTGGGATGACACTGAGAATGTTTCTCAGGATTATCAATGGTCTGCTTTTCTCAAACCCGTTAAATCTGAAGAGGAGTAACCTATAAATAGTCGTGGTGACAATTTCTCACTATGTCGGAAGAACTTTCTCCGGATTTGGAGGAACTGAAAACCCAGATCGAGGATGACGCAGGTGTCGACGAAGATACCAAAGAAACCCTCCCCGGAACTTTTGACGGCACAGGTAAAGCCAAAGTTGCTGATGCTGCCGGAGTCGCTATGGGAAAAGCCAAAGAAGTTATGGCTGGTGTCGCAGAAAAAGATGATGGCGTCACTGATGAAACGGCCGAGGATGGCGAAGAAGTATCCTTGGATGTAGTCTCTGCAGAATCTGAAGCGTCACCAACTCCTGAAAACCCTATGGAAGAAACCCCAACCCCTATTGATTATTCTTCCTATGAGCCCACACCCAGTGAACCCATCATAACTGATGTTGCTGCTTCTACTCCCATGGTTACTACCGAAATGCGAGCCGAGGCTCGTGATGAGTTTTCACTTAATCAAAAGGTTGCTGCTATGCTACCTGCAGAATATGAAGCGTGGCTATTTCCAGACATGGGAGTTCCCGGCTATCATGAAGGTCAAGTTACTTTGGCCCGTGTGCTTTCCAATCTTATCTCTGCAGGATACAATGCCGGCACTTTGGGATATGACCCTGTGATTTATCCCCGGATTGTTCAAATTGCTGCCAGCACTTGGTCGCAAGGTAATTACCGAGGAGTTAATTTAGAAGAAACTCGGGAACAACTTACTTTAGCCCCTGCTAATCAAATCGTGGATGTTTTGCCTACTATGGATAAAATTACCCCTGATATTTTGGCGAGTTCATTCCCTGCTATGGTTACTACGGAAACCGAGGTCATTGAAATTGAAACCCCTCAATCTAATAAATGGGTTGCCCCTGCCTTGATTGGCGGTGCAACTTTGACGGCACTTATTCTGCCAATCTACATGGTGAGGAAAACTATCCGTTAACCATAACTATAAATAGTCGAAAGGAGGAAGTAAAAATATGGATCTGGACCTTGCTATTCAGAATACTTTGCGTCGGTCTCCCATGGATTCCGCTATGCACGGCGTTCTTTCCAATTTTGGTGGACATTACGAACTTAAGAGTTACACCGAAAACGCTGGTTTGGCCAAGCAACTCTTTGGAGATTCAGTAGGAATTACTGCTCCCGTGGGTGATGCTAACCTCGCTAAGCCAACTCTCAGTGCTGGAAAAGCCCCGGCTACTCTACCTGTCAACCAAACTTTCGTTTCTGGTGCTACTGAATATAATGTCTCATATGTTCCCGAAGGATCTAACTGGGAATTAGTAGCCATCACTTCCGCACCCAGCGGTTGGGACAAAGTAGTTAACTTTTTCAAGAACTCTGGCAACAGCACCGGTAACCGTATTGTGGTTATTACTAAGTATGGTGACCAGTCGGCACATCTTTTCCTTACTTCTTTAGAAGAATCTTCTCTTAGTGATGATGTCAAGAACCGTGTGGCTTCTATTGTGGTTTCTGCCCTTAGCCCACAAGTCAGAGCCGTTGTTGCTCAACCAGCCCAACTTCCCGACAACCCAGATATTGCTGGAACTGCCCCAGTCTCGGCTCAAAGTTTCAACCAAAGTAACATCATGGAAATGGATTTGGCTTCTGAATACCAAGGAGTTCGAAAACTCCGTTCCGATTCCTTTATGGGGGACGCTGTTGTCCCCACACCATTACACAACATGGGAGCAGGTATGCTAAGAAACGCAGAAGGCTTCAATCAAAATCCTGTTGGACAGCATATCGCTCCTCCGACCAAGATGGCAGGTGCCGAATCGTTCCGTAAAAACTCACGGAGCCTGTGATAACTATAAGTAGTAGAGGAAGGAAGTGAATAATATGACCATAATGTCCAACGTCGATGAATCGTTTGAAGTCCTAACTGACGGTAGCACTTATGCAGGTGCTGCTGGTCTTGTGGCGGGTGCCATGGTTGGCGGATTGCTAACCTACCTTCCATTTAGCAAACTCGGTCGTGTGGCTTCTATTGGACGCACCGTCTTTACTGCAGGTGTCGGTGGATATCTTATTCACTCTTCCAAGGGACAATCCTATGATCTCGGCAAAGGCATGAACTACGCTGGAACAGTTTTGATTCTATCCTCTGTTGTGCAAGTTGCTGGAATGGTTTCCCCTAACTTGGGTGGATTCCTCGGACAATATTCGGCTGAAGACCTCCCACAATCTGGTAGCGGTAATGTTATCGGCCAAGAAACTGCTACTCACTCCTACTCAGATATTAAAAACGCTGAAGACTGGGACTTTGAATCTATGAATCAAGACATGATTAACCGTGTTAATCCTGCTGACCCCACTGACTCAGTAGTAGAATACTCACCTATGGGTCACGCCCCTACCCAATGGTTTGGTGCTGAAGTTGAAGCCCCTATTTCACCGACTGGTGGACTTGACCAAAACTTCGGTGGCGGTGCTGGAGAACCATCTACACTTATCAATCCTATGGAACAAGATGTTACTGACTATGTTTCTTCTGTGGATACCATGGGACTTCGTGCTCAAAACCCCCTCGGTAAGGCCAACCTTTTCGTAACTTCTATGTATCCCGGTGGCAGCCCACCGGTTTCTTACGGTGCCGAAGAACCTACTATTGATAACACTGCTTCGGCTAATGTGCAAGGTGGAGAATACTTCAAGCCATTTACCACTGCTGATACAGACCTAAACCCACTCGCTTCCGTCCGTCAGGTTAGTCCCGGCGGAAAAACACCGATCCAATGGTATGGTTCGGCGGAAACTGTTAACCGTGGCCAAATCGGAAACCATATTGGTGAAGGAAGGGGCTCTGTCATTGGACAGTAAACTATAAATAGTGGAAGAGAGAAATATCAAACACCCGAAAGGAGAGAAATAATATGCTAAACATGATTATGAACACACTTGTAAACCCAACGACTGTCGGAGCCTCGCTCTTGGTGGTCGGAGCAGCCGGACTTGTTGGCGGAATGTTTACGGACGTCTTGTCCTACAACATCCCTATGGTCAACGTTAAACTTGGAACCCTAATGTATATCGTTCCACTTGCAGTCGGTGCTGTTACCCTAAGCCGCCGTTACCTTGGTATGGATGTTCCATTCCTTGGCGATATTGCTGATGAAGCAGCCGCTGAAACTGGTGCTAACTGGGGAGAAAACTCCTCTGGTATCGACAACGGAAACGGCGTTCCAACTTACTACGGTTCGTGAAACCGAATAGTGAGTTAATTTTATAGATTATAGATAGGTGAAGAAGATGAACATCCGTAGTGCTCTCGTTAACGAATATACTGTTGGCGGCTCTCTCCTGCTCGTCGGATTTGGATTCTTCAGCACACGTTTTGCTGACATCCTATCTTATCAAGTTACCGCCGTCCCATCTGCAATTCCATTTATTGGTGGACAAGCAGTTACTGTTGGACGCATCTTGGGTATCGTTCCCGCTACCCTTGGTCTTGCAGTGCTACTCCGCAAAGCCCGAGACGTTCCGGTTGTCGATGAAGTAGCCGACATGCCTATTGTTAAGACTTTTGTTAACTATGTTGATGATCTTAATGAAGATATGACCGCACACATTGAAATTACCCCCGGACAATCTGGTAAGTTCCCACTTCCTGAAATGAATTCTGAGGAAATGGCTGCTGAAGAAGCACTTTTCTGCTCTGAACACGACGATTATTTCCAAGCCTGTGGCTGTGGAAGCAAGGCTGTTGAAACTGAAGTCAAGGCTGCCGAGGTTAAAACAACTTCTGGTTCACCCAAGCAACAAGCATGGCGATCTTGTGTCCGTGACGCTAAAGGCGACATGGCCAAAGCCAAGCAAATGTATACCGCTATGGGTTACTAAAGGTGATACCTTTGATTAACAACCCAGTTTCATATTATCAAGAAATGGGTTATACTTCTTTAGATTCTTTAGTTTACACTACTGCTTTAATCGGTTCTCTCGGTGGACTTCTCGGAATTGCCCAAGGAGTTCGCTTTATGAAACTCAATCAAATTATTGCTTTTTCTATTATGACTGCTGGTTCTCTCTACGGAGCCAAGAAAGGTCTGGATATTGCTAACGAGTATTATCCTAAAGAAGAATAACTACATATAGTTAAATAACTATATTTATATCGTGTC